>Ga0214544_1001671_pt1 | contig 46620 bp, 14 predicted proteins | sample CNSS3metaG_FD_160074 | JGI IMG/M metagenome (GOLD analysis project Ga0214544, IMG submission 160074) | Root nodule microbial communities from cowpea collected in UCLA plant growth center, Los Angeles, California, USA - CNSS3 | ecosystem: Host-associated > Plants > Roots > Nodule | place: USA...
TAAAAATATTTTTTTAAAAATATAAAAGGAAAACAAATATTCAAATTAAAATATATTTTAAATGTTTGTTTACTTCAATCTTTTAAATTCTAATTAATCTCTTTTTTATACACTAATTAAAGTTATAATACATTACTTGATCAAAATAATACAAAGAACAAATAATAATCATAATAATAAAATTTTAACATAGATCTTGTATCTTTTGAACTTCAATTATGTTGGATGGTGATAAAAAAATATTCATGACAATTACATTAAATTTTTATGTTGTAGTAAATAAAAGTTATTTATACAATTATAGTGAAAAAAATTACAATATGATTAATAATGAGATAGAAAATAAAAAATAATTAGATAAAATATATCGAAATAGTATTCTATATAATGAAAATAAACAACAAATAAAAATATTTAAAAATTAACAAATGTTTACAAACAATTTGGGAGACTATTGAAAGAAATCGCACAAAGGAAAACAAATGTATAATTAAAGGTATGATAAGTTGAAAAATATCTTAGAGATTTAAGAAAACTTTTCAAATATTAACATATATATTCAATAGTTGAGAAATAACAAAAATTGTTTTAGTAAAACAAGAGTTATTCAATGAAACAAAAACTAATAATAATAAGTAAAAGTTTTTTTTTATATTACCTATTAAATGAAAGGTTTGTGCTATTAAATACTTAAATTGAGAGTATTAATCATTCTCATGTGAAAGGAAAATATACAATAAATAAAAGGTATAATTACTGATTTGGTACCCAAACTTTTTCGTTAAGTTCACTTTGGTACCCAAATTTTTTGTTTGTTCAATTTAGTACCCCAATTTTCTAAAGAGATTCAATTTGGTCCTCTTCGGTAAGTTGGAGTTAACACCGTGTCCGTATAGAACACGTGTCAAGCCATGAAATTTTTTTTTTTTCAAAAAATTTAAAAAACTGCCACGTGGCAGCTTACAATCATGACACGTGGCAATGGTAATAGTTGTTTTCAATTTAGTACCCCAATTTAAATTTTTGGTTCAATTTAGTACCCCAATTTTTTAAAATGATATAATTTCGTCCTTTCCAATTTGAGACCAAATTAGTAACTAAGTTTAATTATAACTTATATATACATGTTAAAATAATTTTTTTTGAATTTATACTTCAAATCACTACACCTAAATATTTAAATTATTTTATTTTTTACAAGTGTAAAAAATTTCATGTGTAAAAAATTACAAAGGTTAAAATGTAAAAAATAAAATAATTTAAGTATTTAGGTGAGATGATTTGATGTATATATTAGAGTAAGTTATTGTAACATGTATATATAAGTTGTAATTAAGCTTATTTACTAATTTGGTCTCAAATTGAAGAGGACGAAATTAGATCATTTTAAAAAATTTGGGTACTAAATTGAACCAAAAATTTAAATTGGGGTACTAAATTGAAAACAACTATTACCACTGTCACGTGTCATGATTGTAAGCTGCCATGTGACACGATAATAAACTGACACGTGGTAGTTTTTAATTTTTTTGAAAAAAAAATAATTTTAAAAAAAAAATTAAAAAATTAAAAATTTTATGGCTTGACACGTGTCCTGTACGGACACGGTGTTAACTCCAACTTAATGCAGATGACCAAATTGAATCTCTTTAAAAAATTGGGGTACTAAATTGAATAAACCAAAAATTTGGGTACCAAATTGAACTTAACGAAAAAGTTTGGGTACCAAATTAGTAATTATACCTAAATAAAAATATGAAAAAATAATAGAAATATTCAAATGTGAGACATAAAATTTTTTTAATTGACAACATTTTTTTAACATGATTACATAAATGTTATGATAAGATGATAAATATATTTGAGATGCGAATGAGTTTCATGACAAACCAAATAATTAAAAGAAATAAAAAATTATATATATATATATATATATATATATGGTTACTTAATTAATTGTGAATATTTTAATAATTTAAACGGGGACGGGTTTTATGGCGGAGATATATACATCCCCGTATCCATCCTCATACCCAATTGAAAAAGTCGGGGATTCCCCATACCCACACTCATATCCAGTCAATGCGGAGATTCTCCGTCAAAACGGGAACGGGTTCGGGCAATACCCACAAAGACAGATTTATTTGCCATTTCTATCCGTGTACATTCCAGAATATATTTCAATATGTGAAAACATCGTCCTTTAAATGATATTATTGTAAAATATATTAAATATTGAATTAATATTAATAATATAGAGATCAATAGTTATATTAAATCTAATTATTTAAACACATTTGATATATTTCTTCATATGAAAAATTTGCATGTATGACTTATAACTCATTAATCTAAATTATTAATATAAAATAAAAAATTGAAATTCAGAGTAATTTATTTTATTTACTATTTAAATAATTAAATCCTCACTCGGTAAACAAATATATTTATCGTTGTTCTTAAAAAAAAAATTAAAGTTTGTTCTTTCAAAAGTTAAATCTGAATTGATTTTGGGACGGAAGTGGTAATTATAAAGTTTAAAATTTGATTTTCCATACATGAATTTGGTCTTCTTAGAAGTAAAGGAGGTTCTGTAATTAATTTGGCATATAGATTTAGTTTTGGAATACTTTTGAAAAGAAGTTTTTTCAAAAAAATGAAATTCGAACATCTTGATATAAACGAGAGAAACTACTTAACGAATGAGGTTGACCAAAACATTAATGTTGATATTTTGGTACATAGCGAAAGATTATAGGTCTAATTTCTAAAGTAATTTATTGACAGCAAGTTATCGTAAGGGCGTCGTTAACCTCATTCAACACAGTCTCGATAAAATTTAATCGAATCATCTCAGAAACTATTTACGTAACCTTGTATTTGGATGGAACATCTCAACAAAATTTAAAAATTGAAATGTTTTACATTTGAATTGTTTGTAATTAAATTCCCTTCATTTTCCAAATAACTTGTTTGAATAAGGAAATTAAAATACCTTACATTATTTCTTGTTTGGAAAAAAAAAATTGAATTTATTGTGAGATAAAATTTAATTTTAACAATATTTATTTTAGGCTTCATTATGTTTTGAGTTCATGATAAATTTGTAAACCTGACAATCAAGAAGGGCCCGACGACACGAACGGGCCCGTCGACCCGGACGAGTCCAACGACCTGAATGGGCCCGACGACCCAGACGAGCTTTCCAAACCGTCGGGTTCGTTCGGGTTGTTGGGTCAGTCTGGATAGTTTGACTCGTCTGAGTCGTCGGGTATGTCCGTGTTGTCGGGACCATCTGTGTCGTCGGGCCCGTCCAGGACGTCAGGCCCATTCAGGTTATCGGGCCCGTCCGTATCGTCGGCCCCGTCCGGGTTGTTAGTCACATTCGGATAGGCGGGCCTGTTCGGGTCATCGAGCCTGTCCGAGTCGTTTGGCCCGTTTAGATATTTAGATCAGTCCGAGTCGTTAGGCCCGTCTGTGTCGTCGGGCCCGTTCGGGTCGTCGGGCCTATCTGGATAGTTTGACTTGTCCGAGTCGTCGGGCCCGTCCAGGATGTTAGGCCCATTCAGGTCGTCGGACCTGTCCGGGTCGTTTGTCCAGGTTGTTAGGCCTAACAGTTTGGAAGGTCTGGTTCGGGCCCGTCTAGGTCGTCGGGCTAGTCCGTATAGTAGCGCTCGTCCGGATCGTCGGTCTCGTCCGGGTCGTCGAGCATGTCTGGATCATCGGGTCCATTCCGTTCGTCGGACCCGTCTGGATTGTCGGGCCCGCCGGAGCATTGGTCTTGTCCGAATAGTCTGCCTCGTCCGAGTCGTCGAGCATTTCGGGTTGTTGGGTTCGTTCTGATCGTAAGGCCCGTCCAGGTCGTTGAACACGTCTGGGTCGACGGACCCGTCCGGGTTGTCGAGCACATTTGGATCGTCGAGCCCATTCGGGTCGTTAGACACGTCTGGATCGTCGGGCCTGTTTGGGTTATTGGGATCATCTGGATCATCGAGCCCTTTCAGGTCGTCGGACCCGTTTGGATCGTCGACCCCGTTTGTGTCGTCGGGCCTGCCCTACCAGCTTGTGTCATTGGGTTGGCCTAACCCAGCTAGGTCTTTGGGTCGGTCGTGCATGCGTAAGTCATTTGGGTGGGGCATGACTAAGTCGTTCACGGCCATTGAGTCTGCTCGCACATCTAGGTCGTCTAGTCTGCCCGACCCGTGTGGATCGTCAAGTCCACCCGACCTGGTTGGGTCATCAGGCCCGCTTGTCCCGTCTTGGTCGTTCGGCCCGCCTGACCCGTTGTGGTCGTTGAACCCGCCTGATCCGTCTCTATCGTCGAGCCTGCCCGTCTCGTCTGGGTCGTCATACCCGTTTCACAACTCTACCATAAAGTCTAGAATGTGAGGTTGAATGAGAAGAATTTCAAATTCCACCTATTTTGTGGGTAGTTGAATTTCTACTAATTTAACTAATTAAAATCCTTCAAAAAAATGTTTGCATTTGAAATGCTTTTTAATTTCAGTATCCAAACAAAACATTTATTACAAAGAAATCTAAATTCTTCAAAAAAATGAATTGCTTCATTAAAATACTCTATCCAAACACACTCTAACCTTGTGTTTGGATGAAGCATTTCAACAATGCTGAGAAATTGAAATGCATTGTATTTGAATTGCTTGCAATTAATTCCCTTCATTTTCTAAATAACTTGTTTGGATAAAGAAATTTAAATATCTTACATTTCAATTTCTTGTTTGGATAAAATAATTGAATTTTTTGTGAGACAAAATTTCATTTTATCAATATTTATTTTAGGCTTAATTATGCTTTGAGTTCATGATAAATTTGAAAACGGGTCAGTCAGGTTTGTTAGGTCAACGAGTCCGTCTAGGTCGTTGAGCATGCTTGACATGTCTGGGTCGTCAAGCCTACTTGGGCGGTGTGGGTTGTCGGGCTTGACCGACCTATTTGAGTTGTCAAGTTCGTCCGACCCATATGTGTCATCAAGTCATCCCGTCCGTTTGGGTCATCGGGCTCACCTGATCCATCTGGATCGTCGGGCCCGCTCGACCCGTTTGTGTCGTCAGGTCGGTCTGATATGTCTGGATCGTCTAGCCAGCCCAACCTATCATGGTTGTCGAGTTTGTCAGGTCCGTTTGAGGTTGAGTCTAGAGTGTGAGGTTGAGTGAGAAGAATTTCAAATTCCACCTTTTTTCAGGGTATTTAAATTTCTTCTAATTTAGCTAATTGAAATACTTCAAAAAAATTCATGTATTTTAAATACTTTTTAATTTTTTTATCCAAACAAAGCATTTCATTGCAAAAAATTTCAAATACTCCAAATAAATGAATTACCCTCTTGAATTGCCTCATCCAAACATACTATAAGGGTTCAATAAACAGAAAAGTTAACTCCTCCAACTGCTTTTAAAAATTTATAATTAATTTAGCTAGTAGTTCTAAATTTATTAATTTGTATGGTTTTCTAGGATTGCTTTAAAATTATTGGGACTTTTTAATTTTTATTTAATTAATTTATTTCGAATTCAGTTCTTACGGATGATGTTCTATGAAAGAGAGAACTGAAGAAATTGATCATTCATGTCATTTATTATTCATTGTGGTTAAGGATATTTTTGAAAGAAATTATTATATATAAAAACATGATAGCTAGATATCTTATAAAGGGAATAAAATAAATATTTGAAAATATATCTTTGAGAATGACCAACTTCTTCTCTTCTTTTTTTTTTTTTTTTTTTTTTTTTTTTTTATTTTTTTTTTTTTATACCACCCAAATTTATTTTATTTTATTTTATTTTTTTTTTTTATTTATTTTTTTTTATTTTATTTATTTTTTTTTTTTTTTTTTTTTTTTTTTTTTTTTTTTTGTATAATATTGCTTTGCTTACAACACCCCAAAGGTAAATAATATGTTAGAAGCTATTTCATAATAACAATACTATTTAATGGTAAGAGTAACGTGTGCAGGGAAACCTGTATCTATTTTATTGTTTAGATATAACAATGGTTTTCGTTTTTTTTTTTGGTATACTATTAATTTGAAGATTAAAATGCTTTTTTTTTATGAGCCATGTTTAAATTATGCTGTATTTTTTAATCTCTTACTTTAACATATGCATTTGTTTTTCTGTAGAGATAAATTACAATATACGTGTTTTAACAATGTTCACGAAAATCTTAATTACAGTGAACAATTATGTAATGCCCCTTTTTTTTTTCACCTCTTTCAACTACTTGAGCAGTTAATTTTAAATATTCTATTATTCTTGTAATAACTTTATAGAATGTGGAATGAAGCTTTTCACGCTCCTACAATTAGGTCTAGAATTTCATCTAAAATCTTAATGTTACCTTTTAAAGTTAAAAAAAAAAAATAGATAGTCCTTAAAATTAATTGTTAACCATGTCAAAAATAATTTTAAGAGAAAGATCCTTAGAATTAAAAAACTTACTCATTAAAATAAATCATTAGTAAAGCTAATACATGCATGATAGGGGTTCATAGTGAATTTAACATAAAAAAAAAATTACAAAACCCAACCTAATGTGATTATGATTTTTTTTAGTGGATTTAGTAATAAATTCATTTAAATCCTACCCAACCCAACCCAACCAATATGAAAACACTTCTAATAGATAATCTTAGAGGGAAAACATGTATATTTTAAAATAAGAGAAAAGGAGTGTTGAATAGTATATGTATATGGTCGTAAACTGGAATTTGATCGGACATATAATAACATAATAATTTAAACTTGCTTTTGGTCGTAGTGGAATGCGTACAATCTTCATTTGTTGCTTTTCTAATTAATCTTATCTTCGTATATTATAAAATGATCTACGTCCATTCAAAAGTTCCGTGATGAAGTTTCTTATCATTTTGTATCACTAAAAAGGTTAACAATAATTAGAATCGAATGAGATAAATAACTATCCAAAGACATATTCTTCTAGTTTCGGCTTTAAAACAAAGATTACAAAATCGAAAGCACCAACTTATTTTCTTTAGCGTGAGACTATAAAAGCTTTTTTTGTTTGTTTGAAGTTAACATTGTGAAAATAACTTACTATCAAACTACCTTTTCTTTTCTTGTAGTTAAGCATCACAGGTTTGTGCTTTGACGCCATCATGTTTTAGAATGTAAAGAACACTTTATTTAAACAACACCTTCAATATAGGTTAAAGGAAATAAAATAATAGAAGTGCCTTAGATGTCTACATTATTTAATTACTATTTTATTGGTCCATATGGCTATGAAGGAATTGGGTAGGGTTGAAGCAAGAATAGTTTGATATTCTCATTCTAAAAGAACACTCATATCATGGTTTTTGTCTAAAACAAAAATGGGCAAATCTTTCCCTCTTTCTATTAATGTATAATAGTCGTTGGTTTTGTTTTAAACCCGCGGATTTTTAAAAATTATAATAGATTTATTATATTAATTTAAGTTTATAAAAATATAATTACAATTTAATATTAGTATTTTATAGAATATATTTAAGTTATATATATATATATAATTTTAATAAAATTTATTGTATATAATTATTTTAAATAATATTTTATGAATGAGTTCACTAAAATAAAGCATTCAAATTCAATTTTAAATGAAACATTTAGAAAATACAACAAATTTTATGGTTGTCATTTACGTGTATACTCACTTAAATCCGTACTTTTATCTGCAAATTTTGGTGCGAACTTAATTGGGAGGCGGACTTATAAAATATTATGGATCATATAATTATGAAATATTAGAGGTTATATATTTATGGAATACGAGGAGTCATATAATAAACCTTATATTTACTAAAAAAATAATTCACTTCATTGTGAAATAGGAACAGTCAGGGAGACACGAAACGCGAAGGTCAAGATCTACGTATGAATGATAGTCCGAGCCAAGAGATTATTACTTTGTTGGAGCAATCCAAATTGCAGTCTATGCGAAGTATTGCTCAAAAATAACATAGTTGATGCAAAGTTCATTTGAAACTTGATCCGATAGTTATTTCTTTTAAAATATGAATTTAGAACGAATGCAGATTTAAAAGAGTGTGAACTTAAATGAGTGTATACTCTAGTGATATCATGTAGTAGTTAATGTTCTCATTTAGTGATCTTGTGTACTGCTCTTTTAAATTTTGCATTTAAAATTCATTCCATTGTATTTTAATCTCGATTTTTAATTATAGTTTTTAGTTGTTAATTTTGCACTTTAATGCTTTCAGTTTATTGTTTCTATTTTTAATTAAGTTTTAAACATTCTAATTTCCCATTCCTTAATTTGTTGAGAAAGAAATAAAGCGATGAATTCAATTGACATATGTTCATGAGTTATAAGATGACTTAGTGATAAAGCTAGAAGAGAGGGTGAAAGAGTTTGTGGGTTCAACTCCCCCGGTAACAATTGGGAGTTATAAAGTTGGTTTGGCCAATTTGGAATGGATGGGTGAGAGAGGTTGTAGGTTCAATTTTCCCCACTAACAAAATACTAACAACTAAAAAACGAAGACATATCTTCACTGTGAATTAAATAATTAAAAAAAATAGAGTGAACATTAATATTTAGTACATTAACAATAACCTAATATAAAGGAGTGAGTGTACTCTATTTTTTACACAAATACTAAACAAGGTTGGAAAAGAAAGAAAGAAACTCATGTCATGTGCATATTGTTAAGATTCTTTTATCAATGAGTTTTATTTATCTTGAAAAACCATATTTTCTTGACAAGCCAATTACATCACAACCCTTCATAGACCTTAGTGATCCATGTTAATTGTGTGTACATAGATTGAGAACAAAAATACAAAACTAAGTGGAAGCTTGCAAGCTTGCCCTGAGTGAAACACTCAGCTAGGGAGGAAAGTCTCTTACACTTAAATGAGAATTTTGATGAGAGATATTGTGTTAATTCAAAAATGTGTAATGATTTTTCATTTGTATGTTCATATTTTGAATGGACACCATTTAATATTGTGAGCAATGCTTTGATATTTGATATGAGATTTTAGTCCAATCGATGAAAGAATTGTTTTGAACCATTTTGTTTAAACTAATTTTGTTTAGATTTTGCTTAATTCACTCCTGTTTAGTTTGTTTTGTAGTTTTAAGCATAAAAAGAGAGTTAAAGTGGAAAAATAAAAATTGGCTTAGAATCATGCAATTCTAGGAAAATGGTGATTGATGCGACTGAGTAGTAGAAATGGTGTTGAACAATACAAAGGTGGTTAAGGAAATCCGCATGAGGAGGAAACCTCAAGCACCCACCTTTGGAAAGATTTGGAATGTAACCTTTACAGCTCAAACCCAAAATGTGCAGTTTAGGCCTTAAGAAATGCAGTTTGGAAAGATCTGGAATAAAACATTTGTGGCTTAAGCGCCAAAGTTGAAGTTGAGCACTGCCCTGGACAGTTTATAACTACAAACCTCATGTCCTTATTTTAGGCACTAAGTGGAGACACATATTGAGTGAAATTGAGTAGAAACTTAAATATGTATACATTTTTAGAGGCTTGAGAGAGATGTTTTCATTATATGTCTAGATGTTGTAGGAATTGTTGCATTGCAATATTCTATGAGTAGTTGGACTCTCTCGTGAGGTTGGATGTAATCAATTCTTATTCTTTGTATTTCTACTTCTTATATATTTATCTATGCTTTCATTCAATATGTTTGTGAATTAGTTTGTGCTTATTGTTAGATGAACTGATCACTTGTCTTATTCTACTAGCTAGGGATTGAGTGGGAACTAGTTCCATGTTGTGGTCCAACTAATTATCCTCCTGCTTTTAGATGCTAGGAATAAATCTAAGGCTCTACTTGGTTATAGAGTCTTGATTCTAATGCAAGTGATTCATTTAAGTAGTCACTGAGGAATTATATTGAAGTTTGATGATCTTAGGCTCTAGGTGCTAGGAATGGACCTAGAGTTACATTTAAATAGCACTTCAAGGACAATGAATGATTTATGTAAGTACATATACAAGATCAACAGTGGTGTTGAGGAAGAGGATGAGATGAGATCCACTCATAGCCTTTACTCCACTCAATCTATATAGTATTGTTGGTTCTCAAGTGGGTATTCACCAAAGTCCCACATCGAGTAATATGAAGAAGAGAGTAGCAGAAAAATGTTATAAAAGTAAAGAGTTGGTTTTAGAGTTGTCACCACAACTCAATAGGTCTCTTGGGTGTATGAGGGGCTTGGGTAGTTGTGTGTGATTGGAAGGTTTACAATTTTTGCCAGAAAAATTGCACTATGAAGGGTTTGCAATTTTGGTCCACAAAAATTGCACTATGAAGGGTTTGCAATTTTGGTCCACAAAAATTGTACTATGAAGGGTTTGCAGTTTTGGTCTATAAAAAATTGTATGAAGGTTTGCAATTTTTGCTAGAAAAATTGCACTTGGGTGATAATATACTTCTTGTTGAGTGGTTGTGGATGTAGGCCTTGAGGTGCCGAACCACGTTAAATTTCCTGTGTGCTTTTATTTATTTTTCTGCTTTTATTTGTGGGTGTGCTTCCGCTTGAAGAGATTATTATTTTTAGTGCGTGATTTCCCAATAGTGGTATCAGAGTTGAGGTTCTGACCAAGGGTTTCTAATCAAGGGAGGAAGAGGAGCAGTTTGACATACTGACCAGTATCAACGTCCTTTGAAGAGAGTGAAGTTCATGTGTGGTGAGATGCTCCCAGATCTACGAAGGAGGTTGCAAATGGTGCTCATATGGCCTAATAAGTGATGTACCATGGAGATCTGATCCGTGTGAGTCATGGTTTGCGACATGTGCGTGGAGAAAGTGCTCTACGACTTACAAATCTGCGTTGTTGTGTCTAGTAGATTGCGATGTTTGATAATGTTGGATCTGCATGGTGAGTGTGGAGCTCGAAATGTTCAATGGTGGTGTTTTGCATGACTCACGCGATGCTTCGTCAACAGGGTTGTGTCGTTGTGTTGTGGCAGTGTCGTGGCTTGACCAAGGTGGCGTTATGATGGATTCCCCTTGAGTATTAGTGAATTGTTAGTGACAATGATGTGAAAGTTACCGACAACGAGTCTGATGTGCAAGGCAGTGATGGTCGATGATGGGGAAAGATTGTCATCGTCAGTGAGTCCGTGCAGATCACCAGTGACAAGAGTGGTTCAAGCAAATCTGTTGGATCACTAATAGCAAGAGTGGTTCAAGCATATCTGTTGGTGGTGTGTCAAATGTTTGTTCCATAGCATGTGAGACGTTTGGTGAAGGAAGGATATGTTGGTTCTCAAGTGGGTATTCACCAAAGTCTCACATCGAGTAATATGAAGAAGAGAGTAGCAGAAAAATACTATAAAAGTAAAGAGTTGGTTTTAGAGTTGTCACCACAACTCAATAGGTCTCTTGGGTGTATGAGGGGCTTGGGTAGTTGTGTGTGATTGGAAGGTTTGCAATTTTTGCTAGAAAAATTGCACTATGAAGGGTTTGCAATTTTGGTCCACAAAAATTGCACTATGAAGGGTTTGCAATTTTGGTCCACAAAAATTGCACTATGAAGGGTTTGCAATTTTGGTCCACAAAAATTGTACTATGAAGGGTTTGCAGTTTTGGTCCATAAAAAATTGTATGAAGGTTTGCAATTTTTGCCAGAAAAATTGCACTTGGGTGATAATATACTTCTTGTTGAGTGGTTGTGGATGTAGACCTTGAGGTGCCGAACCACGTTAAATTTCCTGTGTGCTTTTATTTATTTTTCTGCTTTTATTTGTGGGTGTGCTTCCGCTTGAAGAGATTATTATTTTTAGTGCGTGATTTCCCAACAAGTATATACTACTATCAATATTTTCCAAATACAAAAATAAACTACCAATATGCTTGTTAAATTCATGTGGGTATGATATCCCCCATTTGGTTGTACAACAAATGACTTGGTGCATTTGCCAATAGGTCACAAAGCTGAATAAATCTTTTAAAACTTGATATTGTGTGATGTTGGGGATTTGGGGGGCTTAAGCTCTATAGATATAAAATCTCAACCCAAGTTTACCCCCATCAAGCTCTCTTACTTTAGTGTACTCAATGTCCTGTCACGAAAATGCCATTGTTTTTTGAGATTTCAGAGCTAGCATTCTACGCCCTCAGACTGCCACTTAGTGTCATACCAAATGTTTTTGAATGTGATATTTTGGCTTGTTCTATTGCACTGTTTGGTATCTTACATTTTTCTCAACTCAAGCTCATTTCAAATGTTTCATAAATGATACCCAAATTGACCAATTGCAACAATTAGTATCTCTCATTCCAAAATATTCCAATTCACATAATTTAGGTATCTTACATTTTTCTCAACTCAAGCTCATTTCAAATGTTTCATAAATGATACCCAAATTGACCAATTGCAACAATTAGTATCTCTCATTCCAAAATATTCCAATTCACATAATTTCCCTAAATGAATATAAAATTTTCGGTTCATCTTATAATCATTCAAATCCATTTACAACGCAACTCTTAGAAAACCCCCAATTTACAATAGACAATTAACGATATCACATTTAGGGTTCATGCATCTCAACATAACCATCACAGCAAGAAATTCAAGCAATTTAAATTTACAAAACACATCTTAAAACTTCTCAAACACAAACAGATGATTCCAATCACATTTAACTTGAATTTGACTCAAATTTAACTTCTCTCATCTTATAGGACAATCGCAAAGTAGCTCTAGAAATCAGAAAGTCTTTTGACCCACAAATGCCCATTCTCAACCTAAAGATAACTAGGGATGACAACGGGTCGGGTTGCGCATGGATAGTGCCTACCCCCAACCCGACCCGTTACCTGTCCGTTTACCCGTCGGGTACCCATTTAAAAAATACCTGCGAAATTTAAAAAAAAATGTGGGTACCCGTGGATACCCACGTACCCGTGAATATTTAAAACAAATATATATTATTATTATTATTATTATTATTATTTTTAAATAAAGTTTAAATGGAATTATAAAAAAATTAAATATAAATATAAATTAAAATTTAATTTTAATTAAATCTAACCTAATAAAATATAAATTTAAGTTTAATTTTAATTAAATTTAACTTCATAAAATATCAATTAAATTTTAATTTAATTTTTTTTGTGAGTAACGGATACATGCAGGTATGGGCAGTATGATACCTACACCCGACCCATTTATAAGCGGGTATTGAAATACCTGCTACCCTCGGATAATAAATACCCACAAGTACTAACTATCCGTCGCGGATTTTATCCATAGATACCCACATGCGTAAGTATTTTTGTCATCCATAGAGATAACATAAAAGTGATCAAACCGAACCAAAAGAACCACCGATCAGAAGAGAGTTACATCAAGAACTCTAGAAACACATACAACTCATAAAAAGTCACATGCAAGACAAGTACAAATTGGATATCAAAAAGAGACCGAAAATTTATGTACACAAATGTTGATCGAGTATACGTGATTATGAAGAAGATGAACTTTAAGTGAGAAACTATAGGAAGAAGATTGAGATTGTAGGGATACATTTTGGTGAAGAAGAGATTATGTGTTTTAGAAAAAGAAACAGTTTGCATTTTAAAAGGATTTTACATGATCTACGAAAGAGACCATATTGACTTTATTTAAAATATATTGTCAATTGAGTAAAAAATAAATGAGTAAAATAACATGAAAACATAATACACATTACTCTAGTTAATGAAAAAAAAAATAGAGAAACTCAGTTGAAAATTTAAAAATTTGGATTACTTAGTATACTAAAAAAATTGACAGAGATTTAACCGAAAATATTTAAATTTATGAGTTTTAAAACTCAATTAAGCCCAAGTATAATAAAGAAAATTATTTTATTCTTAAAAATAAAACCTTATTTGAACATATTTACACACGAAATTTCAACATTTATGTTGCTTTTAAATAAAATGGCAGTTACGTTTAACTTACTCATTTTTCTCCCAACATGGATTTAGTACTTATCAACTTGTCTCTCTGGTTTAATTAGTGGTTCAGAATACCACTTCTGAATTTTTGTGCTTTCAAAAATGGTGCTAGCATATACTTAACTTTGTGACTTGTGCCGGTGCATGCACATGACGTTGTTCTTACTTCCACGATAAGAATTCAAAGCGTTGCATTTCTATTCTGACATCTCAGTTGAATTATTCAAAGTTGTTTGTCCCACAATATGTGCATGCATAGTATGTTTAAAAACGTAAATTAATTAACTACGCCAACTGGGTAACAATAAGTCATGTGAAGAGGGCACACTTAATATTATGTATACCAAAGATAAAGAAGAATAAACCCTAGTTTTTCGCCATTAAAACTCAAGAAGAAACATGAATAACTTTTTCACAAAGACTATTAGAGAAAGAAAAGAAAATAAATTTATTTGAGAACTTTTTCATATTATTATTTTCAAAATTAAATTTTAACATGTACATAATTAGTTTTAACTAATGGATAAATTTATTTCACCCTTTCTTTTCATCTCTAATAAATATTTAGGAAGAAGTTTACTAACATACCTTTAACAATTTTTACGCCACTAAAACAAAAGCTTAGCAAATTATTATCCAAATGCTAATGCATACTTATTTTGTAAACGTGTCATAAGTGCAACGTATGTACTTGTACATTTTTCAAATAATTAAAGAACTTTTGGCAACCAAGTCAATGAGTCATTTTTACGGCATATCAATGGTACATATAGTACATAAGGTTATAAGTTTAAGACATAGTGCTTCTTTTTTGGATTATATATGATATAAAATATAAGAAATTAGATATCTTAAATAACATCTTGAGTAAAAAAATAAAAAAAAAATATTTTCATCTTAAAAATATATATATTTATACTTGCAATGAAATAAAACATTAATTAAAGGGTTAAATATGATTTTTAGTCTCTAAACTTTTATGAACAATTGGAATTCATTATTGTTAAACTTTGATATAATTTGGTTTTCAAACTTTAAAAATTAATAGATATAGTCTTCCCAACCTAATTGCATTATTTTTTTTTTTACATGTCAAATGGCGTTTCAAGCTAATATTTGAGTTTTTTACATTGTTTGACATGTTCTGCCTCACATGCGAGTTTGAAATGTCGTTTAACACGTAAAAAAAATAACGTTGTTAGGTTAAGAGGATTATATAAATTCATTTTAAAAGTTTGGGAACTAAAATGTATCAAAATTTAATACATGGACGAATTCCAATTTTGTGTTCAAAATTAGGAATTACAAACATATTTAACCCTTAATTAAAGTAACACCCATCAGAGCAAGAACCGAAAAGAAGTCCTAAAAATAATATAACACAACAAAATCCACACAAAATAAATTAAGGCCTTATGTAAGGACTCTTACGATGAAAATGGTCTTAGTAAATATAAGTTGTAGTCATATTTTCCTTAGGAATGACAATATAAGGGAGATTGTGTAAGGTAGATTGAGTTTTTGAGCTTGTTGGCTAATTTTGACTTGTCCTACATAATCCATAGCCCACCTCACATAACTCTTTTGCTCGTATGAGCCAACAACAGGGTGGGAGTGGGCCGACATGTATAACCTGCAAAAATTTAAATTGCAAAAAGAAATTATATGTTTTAATATTAAATGGAAAGAAAAATACTCATGATGCAATGAGGTGATTGACCCTACTAATGTTATCTTGTGGGCTTAATAATGTCAAAATATTGAATTGTATATGTGGGAAAGAAAATAAGATCTCCAAAAGTGGGACTCTTATACCATAGTCCGTAATTGAGGAAAAGGGTAGAGATGACAATGTGGAATGAGTCATGCAAGTCGAGCCACAACCCACTATAAAAATAGTACGTGGTTAACTTGATATTTTAAGCTTATTAACTCAAATAGGCTCGTCCCATATAACCTACGGTCCATGCGATCCTAAGTGTGATTCCATTTACCCCTATCTTGTAATTTATAACAATTTTTTTTCTTTTTCGTCTTTTATTGCTATATAGTGGTGTTTGTGTGTTGAATATGACTAAATATTTTTATTTATTATTTCATCAATATCACATATATTTATAAGTGGACATCTAGATTTTATTTTATGGTTTACTTTATATTTTTTTCAAAGTATACTTCCTTATTTACTTTTTAGTAAATAACAAATTATTAATCTTTTATTTTTTTTCTAGTAATTGTTATACTTGTGGTAAATCCTTGTGTTTTATGATATACTTAAATTTGGGAATAAAATGTTACTAAAGACTTTGTTTTTCTTTTTTAACATTTTTGTTAACTTTATGTAAGTTTCCTTACAAGCTCACAAACTCGTAATTATGTGTGGTGAGCTAAAACTATTAACCTGTACATCAATTATGGTTAACTCATCCCTATTCATTTTTTACGAGTCAAATGCAAGAATGTCAATCCACATCAACAACCTAATTGGGGAACTTATTCCAATTCGTCTAAAACTATATCGCTGAAGAGTTAAAATCGTTGTTATTTTATAAAAATATCATCTTTTAAACCATCAAGAACCTATTTAGAACAAAATTATAACAATAGATTAGTTTCAAAGTGAACAATATATTGAATATGATGATTGAATATAACAATATTATCTTAACAAATTTGAAATTAAAATATTAATGTCATTTGTGAAGAAAGCTTAAAATGTGAACATTTCTAACTCTCAACTCGATAGTTTGTTCCGGTACACACAAAGATACATATTTTAAACCAAAAAAAAAAAAAAAAAAAAAAAAAAATATGACACAATCATTAAATTTCAAAAGAGAACATAACTCAAGAATAGTAATTAATTATAACAATTTTATTTTAGTGAACTTAAAATTAGCATAAGAACCAATATTAATGTGAATAAATTAATATATATTATTTTATTTAGTTTAGCCAATATTTTAAAATTAATTTATATAAATTTGCATTAAATATTTAAAGACAAATTTTCATTGCACATAATAACGATATTTCACTTAAATAATGTTTATCATAGTAAATAAGTAAAATTGTGTAAGTTTATGAATTGTTTGACCTTCTTCATTATATTTCTAATTATTATTTTTAATTATCATTGAATTAATGTTCGGGTTTTAATTAAGTATTCCACCTAATTAGTTATTTTTTAGAAAAACCAATTTTCCAAGTAAATTGTGTGAGTTTGCGGTAAAATTATCATGGAATAAAACCTTTAGACTTGTAGAAGAATATATTTGATGAGTTAGAAGTGGAAATATCTCATTCAAAAATATTGAAAGAGAACAACGACCTCGAGAGAGGTGAGAAATTTGATTAAAAGTGTGCATACGTGACAATATTGGATGCAGATACCAATTAATTACATAATTATTTTATTTGCAAGATAATTAGATAAAAAAAAATCCAACGAAAAGATAAATAGAAATTTAAAGACCCAATTGAAAAATAATGAATATTGATTTAGTCTAAAAAATTTATCCACTTTGGTGCCAAAAAAGAATAGGGTAAAGGTGGAACCGTGGGTGTGAAAACAAAGCAAAGTGAAGAAAGTGGGGACCTGCGAGGGCACTAGCGGTGCTTATAAAAAAAATAAAAAAATTGGTTAATTTGAAGGGTATTTGGTAACCCTAATTAACCAAATGCGTGTGCACATGTTCCTTTGGATGAACCTTTTTGGTGAGTTGGGTCCACTCTCACTTTTCCTCTCAGTGCATTGTATATAGTTCACCATTCCAGGGGTTTTTCTTTTATCCCTATCTTCAACTCAAGTTTTGTGCATTTTCTTCTTTCTTTTCATCATGATAATTGCTTCATTAATTAACTAAAAGGGAAGGGGCAAGAGAATATATAAGGAAAAGAAGAAGAAAAGTCTTCACTTTGCTAGGTTAAATTTCAAACCGCGACAAGACATGTCAGTGTCTCATTTCTTGTTTCTCACCCCAAAGAAAGACCTCTGCTTCAGGGATCACTCCCTTTCCCATATTTATAATATTTTCTGTTATTTAAATTGATATAATAAAAGTAATTCCTTACTTTAAATCTAATTATATATTTTCATTTCTATTTATATTTTTTGTGTTAGATATATAATACCTTGTATTATCCACATGTATAATACACACTTTTAATTCTTCTTCACTTTTACTAATATATATATATATATATATATATATATATATATATATATATAATTAGCAAAGTAACAAATCTTTATTAGAAATATAATGTTTTTATTATAGACCGATTCCAAGTTTGATGATAGAATTAGTCTGCTTTAGAGCGTAAACTCCGTCATGATTTGGTCTTTAAAAAGTACTTCGGAAGGTGAAAGAAGAAAGAGTATTTAAACCATCTTGGGTTTCAACTTCTAAGTGTGAAACTATTGGGTATGTTGTAGGAACATATAACATTTAAAAGTTTAAATATACGTATTGTTTAAAATATATGATTCAATTTCTATCATATTTAATTGTTCTTGATAAAAAGAACCTTTTTTAAAAAATTTCTATGATGAACTAAAACATTCCATGTCCAATAAATTTTTTGTAATAATGATCATTTGTTAAATTTATAAGTTCTAAACAAACTGTATTTGCACTAATACAAATATAGTCATTTATGTCACCTAATTTATGTTTAACAACGAAAAATATACGTAAAGAAAAAAAAGAAAAGTAATGTGATATTTTTGTAAATAAGTATAAATGATTTATATTGAACTTCTTATTGATCGACATATAGCATATCATTTACGTCGAACACTACATAATCTGATGTAAATTATTTGTTTTATGTTGGACAATAAAAAATTTGACGTAACTTTTTCTTATATATTAGATCAAGGGTTCTTCTCATTTCTCACTGTACGAAAATACACCGAAAACACTCTTGCGAGTTAGGATTTGTTCTCCTATACAAATGGAGCTTGCTTGGGGATTTATTTATGGATCATTGTTGGTTTTGCTTCGCTATTAAGGTTTGTTTGCTAAACTTTGCATTTTTACTTAGGACAATCATATTTTGACTACTAAATTTTGACGACTTTCTCTTACAACATGAGGTGTCATCTTCTAAGTGGCTTTAGAATATTAAGAATGAGAAGATGAAAAAATGGAAAACCACTTAGAAGATGCCACCTAAGGATGTAAGAGAAAGTTGTCAAAATTTAGTAGTTAAAAAATCATTTTCCTTTTACTTATGATCATGACTCTTTATTAATGAATCATGACTTTGCATCAATGTCCTCTTATTATGTTTGTCATTGTAAAAATACGTTGAAGTGGTAAAAAGGTATGATTTTTTTTTTTTTTTTTTATTTTTTTAAAATATAAAATAAAATTCGAACATTGGTTTTCATATGGATTTATTTCTACCACCAATAAAAAACACTACATGAAATGAGTAAGTTTGAACTTGTTTCAGTTTGTGGTATTGCGCATGTGTATTAAATGAAGATTTTTAATAAGTTAAGAAGAGGTAGTGAATATAGAAGTCAAACTTAGGACAAAGGTTGAGCCACTCAAAGTGAAGATTAAGTTGTAGGATACCCTTGAACCTGTACGTCTTAATCTTCTTTCCGTGTAGTCTCCTTCCTAAGTTTGACTTCTCTATTCACCAACTCTTACTCAACTTTATCAAAATCCTTCGTTTGATATGCAACATGTTAAACTAAAACAAACTAAAATAAATACTAATTTTATTGTAGTTTTTTTTAATTGGTGGTGGACTTTTTCACGCCAAACTTGACTGTATTCAACGTAAATTGATACATTTATATCGAATCTGGTATTATACATTTATGTTGAACTCAGTATATATAATTCGATGTAAATTTACATTGAATATTATAAATTTATATATCCTACAATAACATCGTACCTAAAAAATGTTCAAAATATTTCGCGTATTAGTGTTGCAAGAATAATATACCTTGTAGAATAAGGTAGTATATATGTAACACGTATTATATGCATGTTTGTAATGATAACATGTAAAAACTTCATAATGCATGAGTACATAATTATCGTCCTCCAGCATTAAAATTTCCATCTAGTCCATTCTCTGTGTCTTGGTTGAATGATAAGCACATGAGAGGAGATTATTTTGACGCCTCAGTTACAAGAAAAAAAAGGCATTAAATTTGATACAACTCATCATTTTTTTTTGAAAGGATGATGTTACATCAATAGCATAATTGAAAAAAAGGGATTTCAAAGCACTAAATGACTTTCAATAATTAACTGTTTTCTTAATCCTTTAATTAACAATATGTGACACTTATGTTTGTTTTTTCAAATTTCAAACTAAAGAGTGCACCTTTAGAAAAAAATTTACATTTAACATTCAAAATTTTGTCACAATTCTTCTTCATGGTTTATTTTTTGGTTGTCCATGTTGAATTTTATTTTATATACATTAAAAATCTCACATTAAATATTGATTTATATTATACAAGTAAAATAAATAACATCTTACCAAGCACACTTGATGTCTTCAACTTGAGGACGCGTGCATAAACTAGATTTAACTTCACAATATATGTGAAATAAATCTCATATTACTAAGTCTTTTCTGTTGCATATTCGATTCTGCAAACCATAGAGTTAAATTTTCGACCCTTCAAAGGGTAAAAGTAGTAGTAGTAGAATTTTTGTTTTCGAAAAAAATAAGAATGTGAAAAATACATTCGAAAAACATGTTGGGTGAAGTCACGTGTTACGTTTGTATAACCGAGTTAATCCCACCCATACAACTTGCTTCTGTCACTCAAACTTGCTGATTCTAGTCAACACGCATCCGCAAAACCCAAAACGTTCTGACAGTAACAAATGGCATTTTGATTCAACAGTAACAAAATGAAGCACTAAAGAGGTAAAGATGCACCCATCCCGAAACAAAACATAAAAAAAATGCCACACATTAAATACACTCTTTCGCTTCCTATGTCCTTTAAATTATTTTACACAAATAAAAAATACAATAAATTCTACTCATGGATAAATTATTTAAGTATTAACGGATTTATGAAATATAACTACTAATGTTGTGATTAATGGAATATTAAATTTTATAAATCATAAATAAATAAAGATATTTTTTTTTAAAATTCAACCCTTAAAAGAATGAAGTGAGAAATTTACAATTATAATATTTCCTTTCTACTTTTTGATATAAGACATCTATAACATAATCATATGTACCAATAAAAATATTTAATTCAGTTGATTTTGTTATTTTTTCCAAAAACAGTTTCTAATATAAAATATTTATTCTCATTATTGATAATTTTTATTGTTTACTAAAAAACAAGCATATTCATAATATTTCATGTGCAAGCAAGAAGCAAGAGATTTCTTTTGAAATATATATTATAAAGTTAGCATAATTTTAAACTCTTAACTTATCTTTCTAACTTATGCATAAAATTAAATTATTATTTGTATAATTAATTCAAAACTCTGTTAATATTTATGATAGAGAAGAGTGTTGTTAGCAGCACATTTTTAACATATTGTTTCTACCGCATTTTAATTTTACATTAATTAAGATCTATTAAAATATATAAAATAAGAAATGTATTATTCCAATTTTTAAGAGATTTAGCCGAGAAAAGAATTTAAAAATGTCCTAATAACATGTTATCAGATCTAACTAATGCAAAATGAAAGAGTTGAAACATCAATATAATCGATGAATTACATAGTTTTCTTTTTCAATAATATTATTAGTTTTCATTGAAAGAAAGGAAAATATAGCTAGATAATCTTTAGGTAAAAAATAAACCTCAAATAAAAAAAAAAATTGAAGCAAAGGTGAAATGCATAGGGTAAAGTAAAGTAAAATTAAATTAAATAATAAAAGAAAAAGGTTGTTGATGTGTTTAGTAATAATTAATGGAAGAAGTAAATACTGATGGTATAGGTAACCGGTAAGATTGGGCAGTGCAGCGAATTTCTCCTCCTCTTGTTTCTTATTTCTGCGTACAACCGCTTTATTTCATTGTCTCCTTCTCACGACAATTTCACATCTTCTTCCCCTTCTTTCTTCTCTCTCTCTCTTCTATCTTCCTCTTTCCGTTTCTCAAAGATCGGAGCTCCGCCGTCGCAGCACCACCGTAACTGATTTTCAAGGCACGTTTATCCTACCGATTCCACCTTATGTTCTCTCAACACACGTGCTTGCAATTTTTTCATGCATGATCACCATGATCCAACTGTATATGCGTTCATTTCTTTGACTTCTGCAAATCCACAATCCCTCGCTTGATCGCTTCGACTTTCCTCGCTTCCGATCTTCTCGTTGCTTATTTCCAACGTGTCATCGCCCTCTCCGAGGCGCGTCTGTGATTTTTTTTCCCTTTCTCTTCAGAGAAGAGAATATTGTCCGTTCTTTATGCTTTTTGTTTCTTTATCACCACTCTCTGCTTTTCAGATGTTTGTTTGGTGCGGGATTTTAAATTTCCCCTCCGAAATTATGCTGTTTATGAGTTTGGTGTTCGATTTTCTTCGTTTTTGTTCTCTTGTTCTGTAGTTGTGGCAAAGCCGCCATCGAATCACGCTGTTTGTGTTAGCTCAACCGCATGCATTTTAAAAAAAATAAGTAATTATTAAAGCAGGGGAAATGAAAATCTATACATCGGTCGAATATGTTTTGCTTGATGTTGTGTTTTATAGACGTATCCCCCTTCTGTGTTGAGTACTTCTCTATTCTCCTTGCTTTTAGAAATTATGTGAATTTGGATTCCGTATAAGGTCTTAGATTTAGTGAAATTATATTTTTCATTTCATCCCCTTTTGTTCTGTGATGATGGATAGCATGATGTTGTTATCGTCGTATATTTTCCTGGGAAGTACATTTAGTTTTTTCAAGTATTATGACAAGTCATATATAAAGTTTATCTAATTTTATGCTTGATGGAAAGACATCACAGAGTACTTTCTTGCTTAGTGTCTTTTTTATTGCTGAAGTGAAAAAAATGAACTACAGTCAAACTTCTTATTGTTAATATTTGAGAATATGCAGAGTTTTAAGCATATACTTTTTATCCTAACATCTTATTCAGATCTCTTCCCTGACTTTGTAAAAGAAGGATAAATCTTTTCCTGATCAGTGTTGTTATGACCTTTTATCAACTTCTGCTGTCTTTATGTATGCTAAAAGGGTTTGGGGGAGTAACGGTAGTACGCGCACTATATCACGTGCACAAGTGAAAAGGTTGTCCCCAGGATTTGAAACTACGAAGTCACAAGGCAGCAACCTTATAGTTGTGCCTAGGCTCACCCTCCTGTCGTTGTATGTTGTATATTATTGGCATATATGGCTTTGTAGTTGAAGTCTTGAACACTAATTGTTTATCATGCATTGTGGTTTTTAATATTGGCTGCTCTGGCATATATTGTTGGTCCTGGTTTTGTTTAGATATTCTTAGAATCCATTAGGTTTAGATGATTGTTTTATTATGCAGGTTTCTTGGTGCTGCTGGTGTATTATACATGCTTACATCTGCATGCGCTGGTGAGATGTGCTTGCATTGGAATTTCTCCTTAATTGTCTCTGTTCCCCACTTTTCTTTAGCAATTTACCCTTCATGGATCTTTTCAAGCAGTTTTTTGGTATATTATCACTTTACCTTTGGCGTTCATATTACAGTAATATATTACTATTATTATTGGCGAGAGCTGGTTTTGTTTGCCTTGGCATTTGTACTGTACAGGTTATGGAAGTGAATGAATTTCTCCATTTGGTTTCTCAATTACGTTGTCTGAATCGCATATGATGTAGCAGGGATTCTTAAGTCTTGGGTTAAAGGGATGACTGTAGAAATGATGACTTTGGCATGACGAACCTTTGTGTCAAGATTTAGTAGCATATTGTTGCCGTTATGCATTGTTATATGCCGACTTTCATATAGGAAACAGAACGAATATTACACCAAAGATCCTCTGTTAATTGGAAGAATTGCATAGGCTTTATTCAACTAGAATGTGGCCTTTTAGATGAAGCTCGTCCATCTTCAGGGACTGGGTGTTTTTCTGGTATGAAATGGCCGCTGAGTATCTTGTGGCAATAGCTCTGTCGCATTCCAATGTTTGGTGAGGCAAGATGTTGGTTTGTAGTGCAACGGGCAATGTAGGGAGTGATGTGACACTTTTCATATTTTATTTTTATAGTTCTATTAGTGGGTCTGGGGTGCTGAGATGAGATGTTTGCAAACCTTGATACTCTTTTTGACCCAGTGACTTCTATATGCCTTTGTCAAATTCTTCTTGTTTTGAATTTGACATTAGGCTTCCTGTTGTGGTGGTGTTGCTTGTGGGGATGTATAATGAGCATACCAGTGACAGCATTGATAAAGAATTCACTGCACATTGGTGTGCACTATATAGGCTTCAATGTTGGACCAATAGCGCATTTGATGATGGAGACTACTATTCATTTGCCCTGAATTGATATGAACTTCCGTTTATGCTGGTTATCCTTGTTATTATTCTGCCATAAGTTGATTCCTCCATTAGCTCAACCTACTCATTGTTGGATTTGGTGTAGAGCTGGATGATTCTTTATTTGGATATGAACCTTGGGTTTACTGACAGAGAAGCTGTTTGATCACCACAAATTTATCTTCACTCATGTTCCTAAATGTTGAGGAATGGATGGAAACTAGTGTCAAGAGTGTTTGATAACATAGCCATAATCCTGGACTTTCTGCCTTTTGTATTAGCTAGTTTGAGGACTGAAAAAATTCTTCTTAGTTTAAACTTATTCGTCCTAATTTTTTAAATTGTCATCCCTTATTGGGGACAGTGGACATTGTTAAGGCAGGCCTCATTCAGTTTTTGTACTTTGTCCCTCTGGTTTGTGAAGAGAGGTTATTACAGTTGAATGTTGGCATGTGCTTTGATTGCTCTGCTATTATGGAAGAATGCAAATTTTTTTATACGGAAATATATTCATTGCATTGAATTTAAAGTTTTTTATTGGCTTAATTAAATTTCAAATTCCTCCTAAATTTGGGTATTTTCAGTTAACTCTATTGATTTTTATTTGTCTATTAAGCACTCAAATTTTTTATATTTTTCATTTGAGTTCTTGTTTAATTTTTTGTTAACTCAGTAATGTGATTGTATATTACTTTTATCATCTTGTCTACTTGTTTCCATGTGTGTATTAAAAAAGGTGAGATTCTATGGTTAATATAAAAATGATATTGCGGTTTATGTAAAAAATAAGAAGTGACTTTTATTGTTTTCATAGAAAATGTGTTGGATAATGAGGTTATCATACTTCTCGCCCACTTCCATGTCATCACCTACAACAACCAAGGAACTGGCCCTGTACCATTGGTAAGATCATTCCTGTTATCCGACAGTTTTCAATGAAAGTAATAAAAGTTACTTATCGTTTTACATTAACTGCAATATCATTTTATATCAACAAAAAGAACTCATTTTTTTAACACTTTTTAACATGTGAAATAAGTAAGAGTAATATAACAATCATGCCACTCAATTAATGGAAAAATTAAACGGTACTGATTCAATTGAAAAATATAAAGATTGAGTATTCAATCAATAAAAGAAACTTAAGAAAGATCGAGGAATTTAAAATTTAATTAAGTCCTTTTTATTTTATTTTCTTATTCCAGTTAATTCAGATATAACTAGATTTAGAAATATATTTCATAAAAAAATGCAATATTATTTACAGCTAGATTTAATTTAACGCCGGATGCCTATGTTTTGAAATCATAAGCATCATGGATTTATTCAGCTTTATGTCTGTCTTGATATCTATTATTAGTATTTTGATTATAGTGAAATCTGAAAGTAAACCTAAAACTTTATGTTTACTGATAATTGAAAACCAAGTTAAATCTGTTTTTTTTTTCTCTGATAATTACCGGTTGTAATTATTTAATATATTTTTAATTTTATGTTTTGGTTCTGCTAATGCCAATACCAGCTTCTAATGGATTGTTGTGGCCATTGAGACTTTTTGTACTTTGTTATGTTATTCACCCATTTTCTTAAAAAATTGCCTTGTAACATTTTTGAAAGCAATCTGCATGCACAGTGACTTCTTTTAACTGTGTACACTTCCGACGTTGCCAATATCTGGAGACATGTAAAATGTAGATGGTCAGAGGCATGGTCTTTGTACTGTGCTGATTTGGTTTCATATTGATAATTAATGATTTTAACATTCTTGAATGGTTTTAATCTGTTTCTTTCCTCTCTAAAATGAAATGAATGAACCAAATTTAACTCCCCGAGGATATGCCTGCCTCATCCCTCTTATTTTGGCTTTAAATTGTAACATCTAGGATAATGTAACTTCTATTTTCTTGACTGTTGTGCTGGCCTGATTGCAACCATCTGTACATTATGTTGATGAAGGGATCTTTCTGCTCTCCTATACTCTCTAACTATGTTATAATTTCTGTGATTTGGAGATTATTAGATGGTGGTATTGGAAGTAGATGGTTCTGGTTCTTATATGAGAAATATCCGTTTCCTTGTAGTAAAAACTGTAGTCTAGTTTTGATAATATTTTTTTCCCCGGACTCTGGTGTTTTCATTAAGATAATCTGGGTGAAATTGTTTTCGTTTTGACTTTGCATTCATCTCTTAATTTTTGCGAGATATATAAATTGTTTTATTAAACCTTATTCCTTCTTGTTATTCCATTTCCCCCCTCGAATAACAAATTACCATTGTAGTTCAAATACTTTGTTTTTCAGTTTATACACTGTATTTGCATAAATTATTTGTGTTTAGTTGGTCTTGTCTTGCCTGCTGATACTTATTATCCGGAAAATTCAGGAGTCTTGTGCCTGGTTGAGCACATAGTTGATTATCATTTTTCAAGTGCAGGAAAATAATAGGAATGCTAACATTTGCTGAGTGGTCGTTTGTAAACCTTGCCAGGTAAGTCTGTTGCTTGAGTCATCCTACTTCCAATCACTCCTCTTTTTAAGTCATATGCTGTTACTCATAATAAGCTAGAGTGAGGAACCATTATCCGTCTAATTTAAATCTCAACTATGTCCCTTTTCCCTCATTTATATTTTCTTGTCAATGAAGAGACATCCCATTAGTTTGGCTTCAAGTGATTGGAATACTGGGACTCTTGGTATTTGTTACGGTTAAGGAGTATATGAGTGGCACCTGTTTAGTATTTTACAGGCTAGTTTCTGTCAGTTTATGCTGAATTCCCAAGCCTTGATGATCAGAAGCATATATTTCCTCCTCTCCAGAAATAATTGCCAGTGGTGATTCTCCTCACTCGGCCAAATTGTGTGGCTGGTAGTCATGCTTCTCTTTTTGTGCATGCCTGTTGATGGCGTTCTAATTCACAGGGCTGTAGCCTACACCTATCATGCAATTTCGCTGGTTAATTGGAACACTAACATAGATAGTATAGTTCATGCTGTGAGTATGTCCTTTTGGCTGATTAAACACATCATCTTGATATCCATTGAGCTCCTATATCAGTTAGTTACTTCTTATTTACCCCTTCGATATTTTCTTTGGTATTCTTGGCAGCTGGACCTGAAGCTTCAAGCTAGGTGGTCTTCTGTAGGCCTAGATCCTTTTGCTTGTAAAGGATTGAATGACAAATGATGTAAACTGATGAATAATATATCGATAATCTAAGGAATTTTTCTATTGACTAGACATGTGGAAGTGCCAGTGGTGCTTGTATATGCTGTAAGTGGAAGAGGAAGGTCAGGCTAGATTTAATTGTAGGACTACTTTTTTTGTAATATACTAAGACTGTATTTATACTAAATTTTAAATTATGATTTATAGATTATATGCTCCCTTGCCTTGCAAGATTATCTGAATTATCCCTTGGAATCAGCTCCGTGTTAATACTAATTTATTATTATGATAGTAATTACCTTTTTCAGGAAGAAGGTTACACCATGGACATATGACTTTCTATTTCTGACTATTTCATTTCACTTGAGTTTGCATATAAATATTTGTTGTCTTCTTTCTCAATTGTCCCTTGCAAATAAGTCCAATTAACCCGTAAATGATTCACTTTTCTTGAGTCTTTACTCTACATGTTGTGAATATGTTGAAGTTCTGCATGCAATGCGGGATTGTCACCCTGGGTGTTTAAATTGAATTTAAGATCCAAACAACTCTTTAGAATACACACTGATTTTCTTTCAAAGTGTTTTACCTGGATCTTGTTAAAAGATTATGTATGTATGATAAAGCTCTCCAGTTTCAAGTCGGTGTGTTTGAAATGGAATAAATTTGATAAATATAAATGGTTATTTGTTTTGTGTTAATTTCACATGTTTCTGTCATGGATGAATCTTTTCTTGCACATACATTGTAACTTTGGAATGGTGTTGCTTGATTGTTTTGAACTTTGTATTTTGTTACTGATATATTCACATGCCTTTTTTTCTTGCAGGTTGAGTTATTTGCTGGTCTAACTTAGCCATACTATCTATTTTGCCTCCTGAGATTGCTAGCGAGTCATGGGGCATAGACATTTATATAGCTCATCTCCAATGTTTGATGGTGAACCTGACCAGAACTGGAATCATATGCATACTGATCAACAATATGTGAACCTTGGTAGTGTTACTTGAAATGGCTTAGTTTTTGTTTTTATTTTGGTTTATTGGCCTTTTTTGTGGCACAATTTGTAGGCCAGTGTAAATTGTCATAGTCATATCAATTATATTGGATCTCTATTGCAGGTAGGAATACCACTTCCGACAATGGCTCTTTTATTTATCCTATGGAAAATATGTCAATAGATGGCATCTCTTTTCCATCTCATTGGAACACTGCTCCAAGGTCAAATGGGTATACCTCCACAAGTCTCAACATTGAAGCACCCTCTCATCAAACAGATATATCAGGCACTTCTCATGATCATTTTCTGCATCCATCAAGTGGTGGAATGTTTTATGCGGTGTCTGAAAATTATGTACACCAGCCTTCTAGTTCCAATTATGACAGACAATCATTTCCCGTTGCTGATGGGGGTTTTATTGATCTCACAATGGGAAATGGGCGAGGGCCTGGGCCTCACAAGCGGAAGAGCCCTGGAGTTCCTTCCGTCTGTGAGAGAGGAAGTACAAGCAGATGTTTTAATGCTGCAAGTGCAAATGCAGCTGATCGTCCTACATCTTCAGAATTGCGGCCTGAGAAGCCCACTATGGATTCACTATATATGCCTTGGGATCATGTTAATATGACACCTGATCATGTGAATATGACACCGTCATTTAGAGGTAGAGGCCTTTCAATACGGGGTGAGAGTTCTTTAAGGAATGTGAGGAGTCGTTCTACACTTGATTTGGAATCAAACTTGGCTCGGACCCATTTATCGAATACTCATTCACACAACTCATTCTCTACCGGTCCCCAAATGGACCATTCTAGCATGGTAGATCTTTCTACTCAAACTTCTGGATCTTTGACAAGGGATTGGAGCCAAATGAGTGTGTGTCCTGCTCATGGAAGGGTGCCATCATCAGGTTAGTTTGTAATTTAGTACCAACAGAAGGCATTCTAATCGCCTCTACTTTATATCTGAAGTGACCTTTTTTATTAAAATGCAGATGCAAATGCTTTTAATCATGAGGCAAGTCATTTCCTTGTTGGAAGTGGTTCTAGTAATGCTCCTGTAGATGTTGGAGGTTTTCATAATGAATTTGGAACTAGCAGAAATCCTACTGCTCCACAAAGTTTTCATAATAATTGTCCGGCTCAGCCTGCTAGAGGAGTTCGCAGTAACTACTCTCAAAGATCCACTCCAACTTTTAGGGCTTCTTCCAGCTTGCGCTTGGGTCGCATGGCACCTTCTGATGATGGATTGCATATGGTGGCTGAAAGTTACTCTTCTAGACATCCAAGGCCATTGACCACCATTGGCTGGCACAGCAATGATAGAAATGGAAGGTCAAGAATACATAGTGATAGATATCGAGCATTGGCTGATGAGGTTGGTCTCAATGATCAATTTAACTTTGAGGTATCTATGGCATCTTCTCTCAAGAGCTTTGTTCTTGTGAGTAATGATTGGAAACGCACATGCCATGTTTATTTTTTTACCCTGCCTCCATTATTGCTATATAACCTTGATTGAGATATGTGGTGAGCTAGCAAACTTCATTGGCATGTTGGTTTCAATAAATCCTTCGTGAAGTGGACTAGTTATTAACTTAGTATTAGCAAGACTGTAGTTTTGGGCTTTAGTTCCGCTGGGAGACTCAAATTTGTTCTTTCATTGAGGGTGTATGACTCAAGTTTGGTTTTATTGTTCTTACAGGGTTTCATGATTGTTGATCGCACTTCACTGTATGGTAGGAATATGATTGATCAGCATAGAGACATGAGGATGGACATAGACAACATGAGTTATGAGGTAATTATTGTTGTTTCGCTTCTTACAATTAATATCATGTACTGTAGAAAAAATTGTTAATCATTTGGATGTTTGGCTCGACCAGGAACTCCTTGCACTCGGAGAGAGAATAGGCCATGTGAGCACCGGATTGTCTGAGGATTTGATTTCCAAGTATTTGACAGAAACGATATACTGTTCATCCGAGCCAAGTCAAGAAGAAGAAGCTTGTGCAATCTGCCTGGTATGTTCCTTGTTCCATTCAGAATAGAATAATATAGTGACACTAAATAAATTTAGTTGATGACCACTTTTGAAATTTAAATGTCCATGTTGAAAATCGCAGGAAGAATACAAGAACGTGGACGATGTTGGAACGCTGAAAGCTTGTGGGCATGATTACCATGTGAGTTGCATTAGAAAGTGGTTATCTATGAAGAAAGTATGTCCTATCTGCAAAGCTTCTGCTTTGCCTGAGGAAACGAAGGATAAATAAACAACATATTCATTCTACTTTAGTTTAACGTATATCATTCTGTACATATATTTGGATATTCTTGAACTGAAGGAAACAGACTTCCTTTTGGATATGTTGTAATAGGAATGGTACTCTATCTCAATGGATTCGTTGCCTTTGGCTTCACTCTTAATTATGTGAAGCCTTGAAATTATGGTACTTCCATATTTGATTGATTGAACCTTCAACAGCTTTTCAAAGGTAGCAAAGAATCAAAGAAAAATGCAGATTTTGTTCGTATGATTGCGTTATACTAGATTACGTGTAAAGAGCTTTCGTTATTGATAGGGAAACTTACAGCAACAGTTTTTCGAATTTAACATAATTCTTTAAATATAAAAGTTGGAAAAGCGAGAGAGCGTGACAGATAACAGTTATAGCTGTTAGATCTTAGTCAGGAAATAATAATTGTCTTGTAAAGAAAAAATTAGACTGACCCAAAGTAAGCTGATAACTTCTTTTTTGTTGGGAAAGTTTTGTTGTTCCACCTATGATGTCTTTAATTAAATCGATTTGATTTATTGTAGTCTTGGTCAAAATTTAATATATAAGGTAGTTATTATTATTTAGATTCTCTGAAATAATGGTGTAAAAAAATTTGTTCAGTTATTGTATAACTTTAGAATCTAAATTTTTAACCAAACAAATAGGGCGCTAGAAATGAAATCAAGAGGAAAGAATGAAATAATGCTTCATTTTTTTTGGTTGCGTTTTTGTTTTTTTGTTTTTTATTATGACTAATAAAATAGTAATATGATGATTTTGATAATTATTAGAAAAAGTAATGGTTCTTATCGGGATCATTTATAAAAGACTTTTTCTTAACTCAATAAAAGAGTTTGAATTTATATGAGTGAATCTTAGAGAGTGTCTATTCCATGAAGTATATTATGTGTATCTATAGAGCCTTTTTGGACCTTGAATCCATATGATAAGAGAGTAATATTAACAATATAAATGCTTACCTCAAATAAGTATAATAACAGTTATGATATATTACTTGAAATAAGTATAATAAAGTTATATATTACCTGATATACTAAATATTTTGTTAATATTAGTATAACGGAATACTAGGATGCAATATGTTAATATTTAGTATTAGAACATGACTAAATTTTCGAGATTATTATGATTGCCATTAATAAATGAATATCTTTTTCAATAGGTGAATATGACATTATTATGTAATCATAAGGCTGATTGAGCCTTATTGTGCTACGCAGTTATTGGGTCGGGTAGGTATATAAGCCTTCAAGTCTTGGGAGTTTGATTAGTGTATGTATTGCGCTCGCTTTAGCCGAGCTGTGAATGACTTATAACGTTTTGTTGCAAAGGGACTGGCCTCGAGGTTGAGTTATGTTAGGTTGTTCTTGATCATGCAGGTGGATTACCCGATCTAGGTTGTTGCCTTGCATTGGGTGTACTGTCATCTTGTCAAATGAATTTCGTTCTATCAGACTGGACAAATTTCAAGTGAACTATGGAGTTGAGCATAATCTATCATATGCTATCAATTTGGACAAACTTTAGGACATGTTGTCGACCATGGCAGGCTTTAGTACGTGCTGCCAAATTGGACAGGCTTTGGTATGTGCTACTGAGTTGGGCTTAATTTGTGTTATCGTCTAGGTAACTCGGGTGTCACGTTTGTGGGCTTATGATTTCATCTAGGTAACGTTTGTCATGTTTGTGGGCTTTTGTTATTGTCTAAGTAACTCGGTGCCTCACTCCGGGGGACTTAATGGTCATCGTTACTAGTTTAAGTAACCTAGTGTCTCGCTTTGGAGGGCTTTATTTATGATTAAGGTGTCTCACTTTAGAAGGATTTTTTATTAAAGCACCTCAATTTGGAAGGCTTAATGTTACTAGTTTAAGTAACTCGGTACGTCTCTCTAAAGGGCTTTATGATTAAGGTGCCTTACTTTGGAGGACTTTTTGATTAAAGTGTCGTACTCTGGGAGGCTTTTTGATTAAAGTGCCTCACTTTGTATGGCTTAAGGTTATTAGTTTAAGTAACTCAATGTCTCTCTTTAGAGGGCTTTATGATTAAGATGCCTCATTTTGGAGGGCTTTTTGACTAAAGTGTCTCATTCTGGAGGGTTTTTTTTCTTAAGGTGTCTCGCTCTATAGAACTTTATGATTAAGGTGCCTTTCTTCGGAGGGATTTTCGATTAAAATGTCTCACTCTAGAGGGTTTAATGTTACTATTTCAAGTAACCCGGTGCCTCTCTCTTGAAGGCTTTATATTTAAGGTGCCTCACTCTAGAGGGCTTAATGTTACTAGTTCAAGTAATTTGGTGTCTCTCTCTGAAGGGCTTTATGATTAAGTGCCTAATTTTGAAGGGCTTTTTAATCAACATGAGATAAAAAAATAATGCAAATATGAATGGAAAAGAGGATTTTTATGAGAAAGTAAAGTGTGTCTCGTTAAAATCTTGCCTGACAAAAGCCAACTTGCGGACAAAATCCAAGTGAAGGAAAAAGAGTACACACATCCTCGTACCTTAGCAACAATACATCTTTAAATAGGTTGCATTCAATGTCCACCGAAAGAGGTTTTAATACATCTTTATATATGTTGTCGGAAGAGGCTTTAACTTGTTCTATTGACTTAGTTAGGCTTATGTGTTGCCATCTTAGACAAACTTGCTAATTGTGGATGTTTGTCCTTGCACGTCTCCAAGAGGAGCTTAGGGAAGGACCTCCCTTGCACTACCTGTATTTTTTGCTCTTGTAAGTCTTTTCGTCCTTCAACTTTCTTTTCTTTGGATTTCTTTCTTCATGGTTACTTTTTCTTTTTTAGGTTTGTTTGGGGACGACCTTGGTTATTAGCTTTCCATTGAGTTCTTCTAGCTTTCCTTCTTCTTTGAAGTCTTGAGCGTTGTCGAACTTCTTTGAACTAAGTCTTCCTTATGAAATGTTATTGCTTGAATTTGTGTATTATAACACCGGGTTTGCTATCTACTTAGACACTGCTTTGACTATGTCACCAAGTTTGATGTCTTGACAATTTTTTCGAGTTCATTGGGTTGTCCTTTGTTTGGCTATTATTTTCCTGATGTTGATTGTTAACTCAAGGATCTTCTTGTCGAGCTCTATAATAACGCCCATTTTCACCTCTTTTTTTAGTGTTTATTGTCACAAATAAATAAACTCTTTCTTAGCTTTTATCTTATTATATTCTCAAGTTTAGTGTGTTTTGTATTATTTTGTATTTTACCTCTAATCTCTCTTTTAAGCGTGTAAATAAATGAATATGAAGTAATCCTAGTGGAAGAAAACAAGCAAGAACCCAAGAGAACATGTTTTGGAAAACAAAAGTTTGATTTTGAGCCAAATACTCGTGTTGGATGCCACCGGAATCACGTCCAGTACTTCAAATACAGAATGTTGTCAAACTGCCAAAGACTGAGCGGTGGAAAACTAGGGCTGAGCGCCACAAGGCTGAGCGATGGAAAATGGGGCTGAGCGTCATTCCATTCGTAAAACCTGGCACTAAGCAGCTTTCACCCTAAATATCTGGGCTCAGACACCACAAAAACTTATTAAGTGAAAAACAACAAGTGCACCGGTCGTACATAACAAGTAATAAATACACCGTTCTCTCCATAGGGACTTGTGCAACACATGACAAATCTCACAATTCACAACTTAAATAGACAACAAAGCTCACAAAACCACAAAGAAACTCTTTTTGGTATTTTATCAAACAATTGGTGTGCAATAGAAATTTAACATAGATTATATAGAATTGTCAAGACTAGATTTCATTCACTTTATTCTCATGCATTCACAAACATCTCAATTCCAATTTCAAGTTAAAATCAACTCACAAGAATACTCAAATCCTATTCCTAGAGACTTTGAGTCTATGATAATTCATCAAGTTCCAATTTCTTGAATCCTCAATAAGTGAAATCATGCATTAAGTTCAAGAGTCTTAAGATTACTAATAAATTATGTTTTATCCCTATATACAAGCTCCATTAGGCATTCAATTTCAGTTCTAGGTTCAAAAAACATTTTCCAACACCTCAAGAACCACAAATCATGCATGTGTGGCCAAACCAAAGCAAGCATTAAGCATGGAAATCAAATACTAACATAGAAATGAAAAAAGCATATGGATTAACATCACACAATACACAAGAATTTAGTTCATTACATCTAATCTCAACAAATAGGCTTAACTCTCTATGGTGGGGAACCTAGGTTTTACAAATTGAAGAGATAGGAAAAAAATGGAAACGAAAGAGAAGATGCAAGCTCTCTTCCAAGGTTCTTGGCAACTGCTCCATGTTCCAATTGCGCCTCTTATTCACGTCTCCATCTCCAATTCGCAACCCATCTTCCTCTCCAATCCTAAAAAGGGGGAAAAACCACCATATGAATGAAGGAGAAGACCAAAGGAGGAGTGGGAGAGATTCCCAACACTCCTAACAACCTCCAAGAGGCTCTCCAAGCACCCAAAAGTGTTTCTTTATCATAAAAAATGAGGAATGGTCCAAACCCTTGTGAGAAACAAGATTAAAAACCCATTTTTTGACGCCACCGCTTAGCCTTGTCTCAACAATTCTTAGCGCCATGTTTTATGAATGGAATGACGCTCAATCCCACTTTCCACCACTCAACCTTATGGCGCTCAGCCCTAGTTTTCCACCGCTCAGCCTTAGACAATTTGACAACATTCTATATTTGAAGTATTGGGCATGATTCCAATGGCGTCCAACACGGGTATTTGGCTCAAAATCAAACTTTTGTTTTCCGAAACATGCTCCCTTGGGATTGCTCTATATTCATTTATTTACACATTTAAAAGAGAGATTAGAGGTAAAATAAGCATAAAATAGTTAAAACAAAAAATAATACAAAACACACTAAACTTGAGAATATAACAAAATAAAAGTTAGGAAATAGTTGATTTATTCCTGACAATAAACACATAAAAAGAGGTGAAAGTGGATATTATCACTCTACTGTATTTTGATATTGGAATTTTGAGTTATTCTTGCTTCTATACTCAAGTATTTGAACACCGAAATGCTCTTGTATTGGAAATTGGAGCGTTGAGTTCAATAAATTCTTTTTGTACCCAGGTATTAGAATATCGAGTTGTTACTGTACTCGAGCGTTGGAACGTTGAAGTGCTCTTGTACTTGGACATTGAATATCAAGGTGCTCTTATTAGTATTTAGTATTAGGATGTGATCAAATTGCCGAGAATATCATGATTGTCATTAATATATGGATATCTTCTTTAATAGATGAATCTGAGAATATTATGTGATAATGTTTTAAACTTAGGACTTTAATATTTTTCAGTCAATTCATTGTTAAGGGCACAACTTTTATATGTACATTTGTTTTACTTTTGGTTTAAATCCTTAATAATATTCCTTCTACGTTCTATGTGTAAGATTTTGACAGTTTGCCCCAAACAAATGTCTGATGTAATAGTTTCTTTTCTTACATAATTGAGTATTTTAATTTTTGTGTATACAACTCAGAAGTGTTCATGAATTCAAACCAACAAAAATATCTTCTTTCAAATGTTGTTATTTAGGTTGAACTCAACATAATACATTCTAACTTTAATCTTTCAGTTCACTAATGAGTTTTATTATTAAATTCAGAGATTTGATAACTTAATTTTTTAATACAATCACGTTGTCGCTGTGTTTGAATATCTGTTACGTTGACTTTAATAGAGTAATTTAAGCTTATTTATATTTTTAATCCAAGTTATAGATGAGGTATTAGTACTCAAAATTTGCAACTAATAATGAAAAAAATACATATCCAATAAATAAGTGTAATAACAGTGTTTGGCATGTTTTAGTAAGAGAAAATAAATGCAGAAAACATATTATGGAACTAGTTTTGAGCTATAAAACCAAATTTTTTTCTTCGGTAAACGTAAAATATAAAAATTCTCCCAATAAAGCCCACTTTACATAGTGGGTATCTATTTGATGTTTGACAATTTTTTCCTACACCTTCGTAATTATAGTACTTATCTTCCTGCGCCCCCATTTTTCATTCATGCACCACCTAAATTATGGAATGTCTGTTTAACCCTTAGAAATCTAAAATAAAATAGGATAAGTCTTCACTTCATCTTCTTCCTTCTACGCCTCCACCCAAACCTTTCTTCATCTTCATTCGTTCAGCCATTGTTGAGCCTTTCTTCATTGCCTTAGATCACCATTGAAGCTCTTTAACACCAATTGAATAAAAACATGGGTTTTATTTTCGATTTCATGTCGTCTATGGTGTCACTGGTAAGGGTGGGTAGTTTCAATTTGAAATATATTGCTGGATATGAAAATATATTCCAAAATAAACATTCTAAAATATATTTATTAGAAATTATTTTAGAATGACTCCCTAACCGCATGCTAGTAAAATTTTAAAATAATAATAATAATAATAATAAATATATATTTGAATGAGCTTTTCCTTTAAATTTTATATATATTCATAGTTTTTTTTTTAGTATAATAACCAAACTAGATCACAAAAACATATATAAGTTTATTAAATAATAATAAATTATCATTTTTTTATTATTAGGACTGGATCACTAACAAAAAAAAATACTAACGTTTGGTGATTAAAAAAAAAAAACTATTAAACACTTTGAATAACAAATAATTATATTTAGTTTCAATATGTTGATTGAAATAGATTCTAAATTCAATATCCGAGTATCTTGGTAAATAAAAGAAGGGAGTTAAATCTTGAGGCTGTAAGTTACCTAGGTTAACTGGACGAAATCATATTTGAAAAAAAAAATGTTAATTAATAGTTAAAAGAATAAGAATTCGAAATCTATAAAGTTGACAAGTTATTACAAAAGAAATTAACATAAAAACAATAATTAAGTAAATGATAGCGCATTAATTTTCACACTAGGTTAGGTTTTAAGCATCCTTCACCTTACGTGGATGCTTGGCAAGCACATATTCTATTTTATTTATTTTAAAATTTCATATATTATTGCTTAAAATTCAACTAAGAATATTTTCTTGTTAGCATCCCACACACACACATTATCTCTATACATTAAAATATAAAACACATAGCATCTACTTAATGTTAATGTCACCCATTATTCAAATCTTTTTTTTTTCAAACGTAAAGTGGTCGTCATGAAGTTCTGTCTAAATTAATTAAATTTGGTTTCATATATAAGTGATAATACAAACCTATGGTTCTTGGTTTTAATACATAAAGAATAAGGTATTATACTTTTACATATTTTATCATTTAAGTTTTTTTTTATATATATATAAATTTTACTGTCATATTTTGTAATCTTACATATTTCATCCATGAGTTAATATGTAACTGTCTGGTGCCAAGTAAAAAACAACGACCACATCATTTTACAAAGTCAAGTTATTTTATTATATTTTTTTTTTTAAATTTTCAGGGCAAGTCAGCACCAATGTTAGACATTAAACAAATTAATGTTGTGTGGAAAATAAAACTATGATAGCAAAATAAAACATATAATAACATTAGTAAAATAAAAACAGTTAAACTTTCAATTTTAGTCAAAGCAAGAAATTATTTTTATTCAGCCAAAAAGACAAAAAAGACTAAACTATTTATACGATTATTTGGTTAAGAGGTTAATATATTTACGCTATAAAATATTAAAAGTTTTTGGTTTGAATTGTTGTAATGAAAGTGGTCCACAAAGTTTTGGTTAAGATAAGTTTGCTTTTGCTTGAATCAATCGTATATTGACTAGAACACATAAAACAAAGTATCTAAATAAATATAAAGCCTCCGAAAATTAAGTATTATTGAATAAAGGACACCCACATGCACAAAACTTAACTTACACTGGAATTCTATAATATGGCAACCAAGTACATACATATCAATGCAAATATATATAAATATATATATATATATATATATATATATATATATATAAAATTTAATACAAATTTTCTCTTCATTTGGTTGAATTATTCAAATAATGTCATGTTAGACAACAATATGAATTTTAATATCTTCTGACACTTTAAAATCCATCAACATTTAACTGAATTATCTATCTATCCGTATTTAACAATATAATAATATAAAATTTGAACAAATCAAATTATCTTGTCTTGTATAATTTAAATATATCGTTTTCTAGATATATAAAAAATATATTTTTCGGCATAATAATATAAAATATAAATAAATTAAATTCAAAGAAATAATCACATGTGTTAAACATGCTAAACTGAATTATATAGAATAATATGATTTCTTTAGATTTTATTTTATTATACGGTTAAATATATCTTTAAGAAATAATATATCCAAATCGTGCAATGTAATTTGTGTTGTACACCATTTATATTTATTTTATTATTAAATATATTTCTGTATATTTACGTGACAAGTATGTATCTTTTATATTAATAAATTAGTCTCTAGATTAATTTAGAATCTAAATATTGGAAGTAGTTAAAATTTTGCAAGCAAATAAGAGACTAATTTGAATTTGAATTTATAAATTAATTATAATTTTTTATTAATAATATATATTATTTTAGATATTAATAATTTTTAATTATAAAATTTTGTTTAACTCATCAATATAATGATTAATTATTTTTACCTCCTTCATTATTATTTTGTATTGCATAGGTCGACAGCCAGCCAGACAACATTTACTACTAGAAATTTTCATATTACATGGAATTTTTCTTGCAAATTTGTTAAAAAAATTGTAAGAAAACACTTTTTTCTGCTATTTTTTCTAAGAATTTTAATTGGTAGGTGATTCCTGTGTGGGTAATCATTTCCTACAAAATTATAAAATTTGTAAGTATTTTTTACAAAATTTGTTGCACAAAGTGTTTTATACAAAATATTTTGCAAGAAAATTGGTAGCAGTTCCTTGCAATTTTTTTTTCACAACAAAATTTGTAAGTATTTTTTACGAAAAAAATTTCAAAACAAAATTGGCAGGAAATATGAGTTATTTTTAGTAGTGATTCGATTGACACGATCGAACCTTCGCTCAGTGCCAGCAATTGAACTGTCCCTAAGATTCCACTCTAGGGTCCATTTATGCAAGTTATGTGCAATAATGATCAACCGCTCAGTAGCATAGCAGTGCCTTCGCAATGCCAGTAATTGGACTACCCACAGAATTTCATCCTGGGGTTCATTTATGCAAGTTATGTTCAATAACAACCAGCTGCTCGGTAGCCAAACGGTGCCCCTGTAGTGTTAGTAGTTTCACTGCTACAGGATTCCTCCTTGGGGTTCGTTTATATAAGTTATGTGTAACAATGATTAGCCGTTCGGCTGCCGAACGACATCAGAGTGGGTAACTAATGCCGAAATTAGCATAAAAAGGTTAATAATCAGGTTTAAAAAGCATTTGGATCCTGATTAGTCCAACCTTAATCACAAGACTTGACAAATTGTTTGAGTAGACGCTTAGCCCCTACACCTGAAACATTTTGACATCCACTGTGGGGCTAAGCCTTTGTTTACCTATATTCTTACATGGTGGCCACAATAAACATGACGAGCAACGTAGTAGTGGAAGATGCCTTTGATGACCAAATGGATACAAGGGAAATGTTAATAAGAATGCAACAACGCATGGATGAGATGCAATAGAATTACAGGCAAAGATCAAAATTTTGAGTAAGGGAAGGAACCCATACCATGGCCTATCAAGCACTCAGGTGGAACCCACCAAGGAAAGAGAGGAACAACCACAACCTTCTCGAGTAGAGCCTATCACTCGAACTAGGAAGAGTGTACTCGCATTGTCCAAGAGAGTACAAGAACCAGCACAAGTTTTAATCTGTCCACCACAATAGTCCACGTTGAGGGGTTGTTCCCCTTCATACCTGTGATCTTAGAAATCCTACTTGCCTGAATGATGGAAGGTGCCTAACTTTGAGAAGTATGATGGAACGACAAATCCCAATCATCATTTGCACATCTTTTCGAACCAAATGATGTTCCACGCAATCAATGACCCTTTCTGGTGTAGGTCTTCTCGTCCTCCCTATGGGGAAAAGTATTGGAGTGGTTTTCTAAGCTCCCACTGACTAATATTGACAGTTTCGTGACATTGAAGGTGCGATTCGGCACGTAGTTCGTTGCCCTTTAGTCGGCAGCTCTGACCCTTATAACCCTAGTCAACGTTCAACCGGGCAAAGATGAAGCTTTGGGAAGCTTCGTGGATCACTTCAACAAAATGTTTGTGAATATGAAGAATCTGAGTGACGAGATGGCCAAACATCACTTCACCACCGACCTACAAAATAGTGTTTTTTCTAATAACATCAGTAGGAAGCCTCCAAAGACCATTAAGGAACCGAGGGAAAGAACGACCAAATTTATGCAAATGGAGGACATAAGGGACCTTCAAAAGTAGGTCTGTGCTGAACTATCTGTCTTAGAGAAGAGAGACTCAAATCAGGTCGGCAAACCCCCAATAGTAAAGGCCTTGAGCGGCCAAAAAGACCAAAGTTCAACAACTGCAACCCCTCAATATCTCAAAGGCCAAGATTTTGTAGGAAGTCTTCAACGCCAATACCCTGCACCCTCCCGGGAAGAAACCCTCACCACCTGATGTTGATGGGAGTAAGCACTATCTCTTCCAACACAGTATTGTCATATGACATAACAATGTCACACCCTCTCAGGCAAGATAAAGGAGCTCATTAGAGCTGGCCAACTAAAGTAATACATACAAAAGGATCGAGTGGAACGCAATCCTCCTTAAAGGAGGTGTCCTGTAAGATCCCCAAAGTGTTTTTATCAATCCGATCGCCAGAAGCAGGAGTCAGGATTGTCCCCTCAAAGAATACATCAATACCGTTTCGGGTGGCTTCACAGGCAATGGGTCCACCTCTTCCACCCAAAAGAGGCATATCTGGGTGCTCAAGTCTGTGCACCTAGTGTAGAAGAAGATTCAAAGCATGTCTTTGATCACCTTTACGGATGAAGACTATAAAGCTCCCAATCCCGATCAAGATGACCCCATGGTCATATCAATTGAGTTGGCCAACTACGACATCAACAAAGTATTGGTTGATCAAGGCAACTCAGTTAATATCTTGTATTGGAACACGTTTCAAAAGATGGATATCTCTGAGGATTAGATCGTCCCCTATAATAAACAGATTGTGGGTTTTTTTGGAAAACTAGTGGATACACGAGCGTACCTAGACCTGAGAATTCGCATCGACTCGAAGAAGAGCGATCGTGAGGTAAGGGTTCACTCTTTTTTGGTAGAAGCTAACACCTTGTAATGTTTTGATAGGTCGACTGTGTCTTAACGCGTTCAATGCCATCATCTCAACCCCGCACCTGATCATGAAATTCCTTGTACATAAGGGAGGGATATGCATCGTGCATGCCGATCAACAAATCACACAGGAATATTATGTTGTTGGATTGAAGAGTACCCTTTACTACCTTTCACGCAAGATGCACCCCTTGGAAGTGTCCATGGCAAACCTGGACTCTCGAACCAACACCGACAATTATTTTGGAGCCATTAGCGAACATGTCGAGCATTCACCTGGGTGTGATGTCGCATAGGCTAACAATCTTCAAAGAGGTCCGATCGATGGCTTAGAAGAAGCGTCGACTCAGAAAGGAGAGACAAAAGGCGAGTGTAGTAGAGGTTCAAAAGCTTATGGAAGTTGGGTTTATCCGGGAGATAAAGTACACCATGTGGCTTGCCAATGTGGTGTTGATGAAGAAATCCAACGACCAGTGGTAGATGTGTACTGACTTCACTGACCTCAACAATGCATGCCTAAAGGACGCCTACCATCTGCCTAACATTGACTAGTTGGTAGTTATTGCATATAACTTGCATAAATGGATCCAGGATGGAATTTTGGGGACAATCTAATTCTTGCCACTAGGCGAAGGTCCGATCATCAACCGTTTGTTGTTGACCACATGACTACAGACCTTCTTCGAAGTAATCTCATTTGATTGACGTTCGGTCGATCAACAGGCCCATGCAGTACACATGGTGAAATCCTAAGGACAATGCAATTACTGACATTGGGCGAAGATCCAATCGTCAATTGGTCGTTGTTGGCCATATGGCCACATACCTTCTTCAAAGTAATCTCACATGGTCAGCAATCGATTGAGCGACCAACTCATACAATGCATTATTTAATGATTTTCTTGTGCTTAAAACTATACAGTTACAAAATATCAAAATTTGAACACAAAATAATGGTCCTATTTTAGAATTTAACTATGTAAAAATCGAATTCCAACCTTAGTTTTTTATTCCTTTCACAGTAAAGGAGGAAAAATTAAAAGAAATAAAAATGTTAAATAAAAATAAATAATGATAAATGTACAATATTGTAGTATTTTATTTAGATTTTAAAAAATCAATTTTATTAGAATTAATTTAAATAATAAAATGTAAATAATTTAATATTAATTCTCTTGTTTAAATTTTATTTTTGATAAAAAAGAAGTTAGATTACTAAAAATGAATGATATAAAATTTTAACAAAAAATAAAAATATAGAAATTATTTTGACTACATTATAATGTGTTATACATATGTATAATTTTTGTTAATTAAGTTGAAAAATATTATTATAGACATCAAATAAAAAATACAATTAGTATTTTTTTTCTAATATCCAATTTTTTGTTCATGTAAAATAACATTAGATTTATAATGAATAAATATGAATTGGTGTAGTTTTAATATATTATTGTGAATGGATAATTACATATTTATATACTAAATTACATTTGTAAGTGATTGGAGTAATATAAAAAAATAATTTTAAAATATATAAAATATTATTTTAGGGCCAAACATTTAAATGTAAAAAGTGTTGTTATATCAAAGTTCAAAAGATCATGGTTTTGATTTTTACTTAAGCAAGTTAAGTATTACAAATATTTTTATGAGTATCAAATAAATGTCTAGTTTTGCGTAAGAGACGTAAGTTGTGTGACTAAAAAAATGTAAGAGTTGTTTGTTGTGCACTCTGTTTAACAAATGAAAGTGTTGTGTGTGCTCTTCATATAATAAGTTTTTTCTTGAACATATGCAAACAAATATGCTTTCTTTGATAATCTTTTTGTTTGGATATACAATAAATATACATTGTTTAACAGACACAAACCTTGAGCATTTGATATGAATTACCTACAAATCAATATCAACATTTCCATTGTCGTCTAGCGGTTAGGATATTTGGCTTTCATCTAAGAGACTCGGGTTTGATTCCCGGCAATGGAATTTTACTACTATCTTTGAATTTCTTTTTTAACTTTTTCTCATAGTGCACGTCAAACTTATAAAAAACTCTTTTAACATCAATATACACATGCTCTTGTTTCCTTTAGCTATCCTTAACCTTGTAGTTTTGAGGAAAAACATTATTTGTGTTCATTAGCTAACTAGAAGAGTGTGTAATCTTTCTTTTTTAACTTTTTCTCATAGTGCACGTCAAACTTATAAAAAACTCTTTTAACATCAATATACACATGCTCTTGTTTCCTTTAGCTATCCTTAACCTTGTAGTTTTGAGGAAAAACATTATTTGTGTTCATTAGCTAACTAGAAGAGTGTGTAATCTTTGTGTCTATTGTAAGACGTAACCTTTTTTTTCTAACGATAAACCTCATGATATTTTATATTACTTTCTTTGTATCTCATATAGTTTAGGCATGAATGGTGTTTTTGCAAATAATACCCAAGTTTTACAATTTATTATCAACATTTCCATTGTCGTCCAGCAATTAGGATATCTGGCTTTCACCCAGGAGACCCAGGTTAGATTCCTGGCAATGGAATTTTACTACTATCTTTAGCCATGAATGGTGTTTTTGCAAATAATACCCAAGTTTTACAGTTTATTATCAACATTTTCATTGTCGTCCAGCGGTGAGGATATTTGGTTTTCACTCTCGAGACTCGGGTTCGATTCCTGCTAATGGAATTTTACTATTTTTGGATTTCTTTTTTAACTTAACTCTTTTAACATGAATGTGCACATGCTCTTGTTTCCTTTAGCTATCCTTAACCTTGTAGTTTTGAGGAAAAACATTATTTGTGTTCATTAGCTAACTAGAAGAGTGTGTAATCTTTGTGTCTATTGTAAGACGTAACCTTTTTTTTCTAACGATAAACCTCATGATATTTTATATTACTTTCTTTGTATCTCATATAGTTTAGGCATGAATGGTGTTTTTGCAAATAATACCCAAGTTTTACAATTTATTATTAACATTTCCATTGTCGTCCAACGGTTAGGATATTTGGCTTTCACTCAGGAGACCCGGGTTCGATTCCCGGCAATGGAATTTTACTACTATCTTCAGCCATAAATGGTGTTTTTGCAAATAATACCCAAGTTTTACAATTTAATATTAACATTTCCATTGTCGTATTAACATTTCCATTGTCGTCCAGCGGTTAGGATATTTTGCTTTCACTTAATAGACTCGGGTTCGATTCCTGGTAATGGAATTTTACTATTTTTAGATTTCTTTTTTAACTTTTCCTCTTTTTTAAATTTTCCTCATAATGCACGTCAAACTTATAAATGTTCATAGCTAAAGAAGACTCTTAATGGATTTAAACAATGCAAAAGTTATTTTCTTCTTAGATCTATATAAAGAAGATCTTTATGAAGAAGGAAGGTTGATGAAACTCTTTTAACATGAATGTGCACATGCTCTTGTTTCCTTTAGCTATCCTTAACCTTGTAGTTTTGAGGAAAAACATTATTATTGTTCATTAGCTATCTAGAAGAGTGTGTAATCTTTGTGTCTATTGTAAGACGTAACCTTTTTTTCTAACGATAATCCTCATGATATTTTATATTACTTTCTTTGTATCTCATATAGTTTAGGCATGAATGGTGTTTTTGCAAATAATACCCAAGTTTTAAAATTTATTATCAATATTTCCATTGTCGTCCAGCGGTTAGGATATTTGGCTTTCACCCAGGAGACCCGGGTTCGATTCCTGGCAATGGAATTTTACTACTATCTTCAGCCATGAATGGTGTTTTTGCAAATAATACCCAAGTTTTACAATTTATTATCAACATTTCTATTGTTGTCCAGCGGTTAGGATATTTGGCTTTCACTTAGGTGACTTGTGTTCAATTCCTGCTAATGGAATTTTACTATTTTTGGATTTCTTTTTTAACATGAATGTGCACATGCTCTTGTTTCCTTTAGCTATCCTTAACCTTGTAGTTTTGAGGAAAAACATTATTTTTGTTCATTAGCTATCTAGAAGAGTGTGTAATCTTTGTGTCTATTGTAAGACGTAACATCTTTTTCTAACGATAATATTTTATATTACTTTCTTTGTATCTCATATAGTTTAGGCATGAATGGTGTTTTTGCAAATAATACCCAAGTTTTACAATTTATTATCAATATTTCTATTGTTGTCCAGCGGTTAGGATATCTGACTTTCACCCAGGAGACCCGGGTTCGATTCCTGGCAATGGAATTTTACTACTATCTTTAGCCATGTGGAGTTTTTGCAAATAATACCCAAGTTTTACAATTTATTATCAACATTTCTATTGTCGTTCAGCGGGACTGGGGTTCGATTCTTGCTAATGGAATTTTACTATTTTTGGATTTCTTTTTTAACTTTTCCACTTTTTTAACTTTTCCTCATAGTGCACGTCAAACTTATAAATGTTCATAGCTA
>Ga0214544_1001672_pt1 | contig 46608 bp, 19 predicted proteins | sample CNSS3metaG_FD_160074 | JGI IMG/M metagenome (GOLD analysis project Ga0214544, IMG submission 160074) | Root nodule microbial communities from cowpea collected in UCLA plant growth center, Los Angeles, California, USA - CNSS3 | ecosystem: Host-associated > Plants > Roots > Nodule | place: USA...
AAAATATGAGTAGTGGACAACAGTACCACTCTCTTCCTCTTCTATTTATAGTGAAGCAAGCACGTACATATGAAAAGATATGAAAAGACTACTCTAAGATACTAGGCATGATTACATGCAACAGTATATATGGCAGTAGGTAGTTTCCCACACTCAACACCCTACACATAGGGTTAATGATACAATAGGTATAGGTAATAATTCTAACATTTTTCATTTTCATTTCTAATCCAAGGAAAAACTGGGGACAAAACAAAGAAAATGCATTGATCTTTGGGGCATAATGAAGCCCTAAAAATTTTCTTTAATTCCAAGATTTAAAATGACCAGATAAAACTTCAGCAACTAATTTGACCATATACTTAAAGTAAATTGCCCAAAACAGATATAAAACAAAGATCCGTGCACAAAAGATAAATCAGTAACTACTGGAGTGGAAGCAATTTACATACGAAGATGGTATTGAAATTCCATCTTGCTTTAGAAACCTTTGGGCTCCATCTAGACACTCGGGAGAAAGTTCATTGTCACCAAAAGAACCTAGCAATTCACTAACCTAAATTCAAAACAAGAACAATCAGACACTGGAATATGCACAATAAAAGTCAAACGATTGAGTAGTAAGCATTCAAAATATACCAATATGTCAGCTTTTTCAGCGGCATTCCAATGTCGCATGTCACATGAGACTATGGTGACAGTGTCCTCCCATCCTTCTAACTTGACCAATGCCTGTTCTAACAATAAAGTGACATGGAGTAACATTCAAAAATAGAAGTCTTATACCAAAAGAAAAAGAATTTTTTCCACGAAGATAATCTAAATCAATAGGCGGAGAAAAGGCAAATAGCTTAAAAATGTAAGAGCACCAACCCTCAACACAACAAAGAAGAGCCAAAAAACAATGATAAAGACAAATGGTGTTAAGAAAATAAAATTTATTATTCAAAAAACAAAACAGAAAGCATAACAAAGAGTATGACACACATTCAAGCCCGTTATAAATATATTACAAAATCTAAAACTTGATAATAATTAGGTCATGTATTTGAATTTAGCAAATACAGCAAAAAACAAATAACATTACATTAGCACATGAATTCATGGAATCAGCATAGATGTTGAAAATCCAGAACTTACATGCAGGGTAACAACTGCATTTGGATTCTTTTCAACTGCATAAACTTTGAGCCTCCGCCCAGTTTCTTCAGCGGCCTACATATGAATGTGACAAAAATCACTAAGGAATAGGATATAACAGATTCTACATTTCACAGAATGTGTTCAATGGGAAAGAATATGCAAAAACTCATCAATTTAAGGGACAAAATCACACCTGCAATGATGCCCGCACAAGAGGCCCACGCCCTGCCCCAACAACCATCAATACCTAGGCACGGGAACAAAAACAAATAATTTTCAGGTTGATGCTGGTGTATATATCACACCCCCAAAATATCAAAATTAAAAAGTAAAGACACTGACAAGAAAACTAGAAAAAAGAATATTACAATGATTTTAGCAGATGCCTCTTCATCAGGAACCCTGTCCAATAATGCTTTACTAACTGCTCGCTGATACTGTCAAAAGGAGTGATGACTATTAGTTTACATGTACGAAAGAAACCAAAAACATAATATACACACCAACAACTTGGCCTTCATATTCCAGTGATACAAAAATCGCAAGTACTAAGGTCATTTCCAAACATGTATTGACAAAACCCAAACATCTTTGTAAGTGCTAAGGTTATTTCTAAACATGCATTTACGAAGCACAAACATCGTTGTAAGCTTATGATAATGAAAAACTGAATAAAACACATAAATAAGATCCCTTATATTCTATATACCTTCTTTTCCAACAAATTTTGAAAATCAAACCGTTCATGAAGATCATATAAATAAAACACAATCTATATCATCCCAAATTTAAAAAAAAAAAAAATCTTTGGATGAAGAATAGGATAAGACATTTCATGATGTGAGATAAACAGAAGTTCTAAAACTAATCAACTCAGGCAGAAAAATTGCTCAGCAAGTACAATTTAAGGGGAACAGGAAACATATTCATCAAATAGATACACTCAGTTAAGAATATCATGCATACACTGTCATACCTGAATGTATTTCACCGAATCTTTCTCAAAAGTCTCGTAAGTCTGAGCTTCCAAATTATCCATCAAAGGCTGCAAAATTATAAAACATTCAAAAATTATTTATCTGAAAGTGCAGCATAATATGATAGTAACAAGACAATAACCCAGTAAAAATAAGGCAATGCAAAAATAATGCTTACTTGCAAGGGTGACTGTAAAAAATCCCTGTAACCAAGCTGGCATAAGATGCTGAGAGAGTCAAGAGGAATACAATAACATACAATCCTATGCCATAAATTCAACAAATTTAAAGATAGATACCTCAAAACGTTCTTGCTCAGGAAGAGGATCCATTCTTTGGTATAGATATCCAACGTAGTCCAGATAGGGCCGCAAGGGATGTCTTTGTGAATCTGACAGGCAAAAATACGGACTTTAAACAGAAGATTATAACAAAGGGCTACGAATATGAAGAAACAATGGAGCACCAAATAACAGCTTCTAGTCCCAATTTAAAGGTACAAGCTATGTAAATATGTCGTATTACATAGAAAATAGTTGCTGCTCTAGTAACCTAAATGCAAGACAAAAAAAAGAGGGTTTCATATCAGGAAAACATTGAAAAACTAGTTTAATGGGAAGAATAAGATATTCTAACTATTGATCTACAAAATTGAGATAACAAACTCTATAAACTAAGAAAGGTACTTACTTTTATCAGAAGTGTCATTTGCATCCATACTTGCGTTTGGATGAACAGAATTTCCGGATATAATGATCTACAAAATTGTTTCAGATTAGCTCAGTACCCTTTTGAACTTAAATTACATTCCCTTTAATCAATCAAGGAGCAACGCAGTATCGAGGGGGGAAAACACGATGATGTTGTCACAGAAGAATAGTATAAATCATTGCAAAAATAATATTTACAATACAATAATATTAAAAATAAAACTTAAATGGTGCACCTGTATAGAATGGTTAAAAAACCCGGAAATTAACCTCTGGTGACGCTTGGAGAGGCATGGACACCCATGAGAATTAGTTAGGAAGCACTGGAAAAATTCCAATCCAAACCATTATGATACTAATCAAAGAAACAACAATACTGTTTGAAAAACCACAAGTTATCCTTACATCAGTATTTAATATAGCTGCTCTAACAGGCTCCCCAAACCAACGCCCAAGTGAATTTGTGGATGGAAGAGTACTCCTAATGAAAAGGTTTCAAAGAAAATTTAATAATATTCATGAAATTAAATAAACTCACAAAAATATAAAAAAACATTGGACCTAGGAATATAAAGCAAGCAACAAAATCCAAGATCAGGGTAAAATATACGAGTGAGGAATGCTAGCAACACTATCTTAAACATCAAAATGTATGACTTCAAACAAGTTCAAATCTATAGCAAAAACAAAGTTGCTAGCGTTCCTCAACTATAATGGATGAAAGGAATAAAGTGTAGACCACTCACAAAATATCAAGTGCAACTGAGAGTTGACTATGATGCTCGCACAGCAGACGAAATGAATTCCAAGATTCCCAAGAGTCGTCCTAAAAATCAGGATCACAAAGTTTAGAAACTTCATGCCCAAACAATTCATCTCATTTAATCATCAACAAATACAGGTTAAACAAAAATAAAAATATATGGATAAACACCATATAAATAGAGGGTCGTGTATAATTGAACTTAAGAACCAACAAGTTCACTATCAAGCAGTTTGACTCTTATAGTAAAAGTCTTTTCATCAAGAATTTAAAAATCAAGATAAATTTGTTAAACTAAGTTTACAATCAAAAAAATACTTAGAAGTTATTAACACAAATAAAAAACTCTTACCCAACTCACAAGCATTAATGTAGCATTTAACTTAAAAAAGTAACAAAGTAAATATAAAAACTTGCATTTTATAGTGAAAATCACATGTAAACCCAAAATCAGAAACTTAATGGAGGAATTGAGTTTAACCATTCTGCCAGAGCTCACATGTGTCTTACACAGCTAGTGTCCTGGGATGGCATACTTTTATAATTCAAAGCATGACTAGTACTACCCACACCAAGTACCCACCAAACACGAAATAATATCAACAAAAAATTCGAATTTTACAACCAAAATCATGTGTAAACCAAGATCAGTTTTACAACTTTGTCAGAGCTTATGGGTCAATTGTTTGTTGTGTACTAAAAATATCTTAAACTAGTAGAAGGCAAAATTTAACTCAAATTAACAACAGAGAAACTCTCATTAAAGAAAGAAAAAAAAAAAGGATGAAGGGGGTACATGCATGTATAAAGGGCAAGTGGTGATAGATACATGATACAACATAGCTGTACAGAATAGAAGACAAGGACCTCACAACATAAATTTACATATGTACTCACCAAAGTAACAGATTTTTCATCCATAGAGTCGACATCAGGCTTAACCAATGGAATCCTAAGCCACAGCTGCATTACAAAGTCACAGAAAATAAACAGAAGATTGGAGAAAATGAAATTCATGAAATAATAGAGAGACAAATAAACCAGACATTAAAGTTGAACATATAGTCACACCTGAATATTATTTGCACCCTGTAAGATTTGATTAACACATCTAGCATAATTGGCACAAGAAGTTCCTTTGGGAGAAGGAAGCAGGCAGGCCTGCAAAATTTTAAAAGGAATTAGCAAAACCATACACATGTCAGCCAATGAAGAATATTTGTGTGGGTAATCCAAAAAAAACGTTAGCCACCAGTCACAAGTCATTTTTCAACAATGTTTCCATAGTTTGGTGAATAAATAAAGCATGAAACAGATACAAAAACCAGCAATTCAGAAACATAAATTTACATAACCAATACAAAATGTGTTCGTTTCTCCCCTTAGTTAAGGATATTGTTTGCATACCAGCAAATAAATTTTGGCTTTCCCAGATAGTATACCTTAGGCATGAGGGTGTTTCAAGAAACTTCAGAAAATCCCCTGTCTAACACTGTAGTTCAATACAGATACTGAAATTTCCCTGGGCCATGACTCCGGGCTGCAAACTATTCTGCCCAGTCACGTGTCGCAAGGGTTTTCTCATTGGTTTATAATGTATTCCAATATTTTTCTTCTTAAAATTTGGCAAAAAAGTTCAATGAAATATTACATAATATATCACTAAATGCATCTGTTCTTTTACATTTTTTCATTTAAAAAGTTAAAATGGGATACTGATAGAAAAAAATTAATATCCAAAGTAATACATACACACACACACACTCCTACCATATCCACATCCTAATTTTAAAAAAATTGTCTTACTCCATATACATACTTCAAACCAGTTCCAGTAGTACAATGCCAGGTACCATAACCATATCCATGCAACATAAGAACAATAAAGATATCATAGATAATCAAATTTGTTAAAGCTCAAAAGAATATTATTTTGTGTGGAAGTAAATGACGATTAAGCATTTGTGTGATTCTAAGAGAATAATCAAAGTTCAAAACTCAAGCAATGAACAAGAGTGGAATTACTGATCTAAACCGTTCAAAGTAACAATATTTAAAATTGAAGTTTCGTCAATTTGGTTATACCAAAGCAAACCTGTAAAGAGAGATGAGAAGCCCAAGCAATTTCTTGTTTAAGTGTAGTTTCAGAATCTATTCTCAGGGTTTCATCCTCTGAATCCAGGTCTATCCATGAGCTAATTTTTCCTGATTACAATGTAGTTAACAGGTGAGAACATACATGGCTGTGAATCAAACAACATTATCAATGAAGTGTAGAGAATTTACTAATGACCAAAAGATTTTAAAAACCAAAAGAAGCAATGGAAAATAACCAGGCTCTACAAATCTATTACGTATCATATACATCCTTGAAAAATAAATATGAATTTATAAATGGAACTATCTAAAACAAAACTTGAATATAACATTCTAAAATTGTAGTAAAAAAATAATCACAATATCGAAGACATACAGCAGGAACACAATAACATTTCCACATTGATGACACAATAAGCTGAATACCATGTTTTAGCTTTTTGTTATGTCATATCTATTCATGTAAGAAATTGCCCCGCCTCTGACAGGGTGAAAGGTGTTTAAGGAATAAAAACGAACACATTCCATTATGTAATGGCAATACACAAAATAGACTGAGAATAAAATTTATTTTGGTTCGTGAATTTCAAACTTCCAACCCTGCAAAATTCACAAATAAACCAATGTGATTTCAATCCAAGATATGAAAAGGGGTAGGTAGACTACATATCGTGATAAATATGCAAAGTTCATAACAATTAAAAGTGAAAATGTTAACATAATAGGTCATTCGTACCCACTACATGACTACTCCATTGGGATGGACTCAAGACCAAATCTGACCCAGCAAATGGCAGAACACCAGACCCCACAACATCTTTTTGCACTAAACTTGGTCGATAAGAAGGATCCATCTGAATCGTATGGTGAAATCATATAAGATAAACAGACAGTAGGAAACTATATAAACAAAAGGATCATTTCTCATCACATAATGTTGTACTTCAACAATGTATATGTTGTTAATAGATGACAACATGTATAAAAAGTCAGCAGTATGATAGACTACACGCTAAATAAATCATATGAAAGGAAATAAAATGTTCATTAAGTACCATTTCTTTAAAACCAGTTACACATCACTTTTTGGCATCACAGGAAGTTGCAAAAAAAAATGCAGATGATGTGGTCACATTGTGTTCTATTTGAAGAAATTTAAAAAAAAAAAACTTAACACATCATCCAAAATCAAGGATTAGTCAAGTTTTTTATATAACTTTCATAATATCCTAAGTCCCTCCAGAGCGCACGGGGTTGGAGCATCATTAAAAGCCCATGCAAGGTTTCAAAAGTGTAGACTAAAAGGCTCTTAAGTGAAACCGCATTGAAACAGCTTCACAAGTAAACCTCGAGACATTGTTAATTTGGGTAAGCTTACTGACCAGACATATATGTAAAATGCAACAAGAAGCCGCCACATGACTGGCTAATTAGCTACCATAGCAGCAAACAAACACACCTAACACCATTACAACCTTACAAGTCCATTCAAACGTTCATAATAGGAAGTTTAAAATTTAAGAAAAGAATTGCAAACTGATACCAAGGGAGATTTTAACTTTGAAAGGTACGACAGAAACATGCGTTGAAATGTAGTTCAGTAGAGCCACACAATGAATCCCCAAAAGGCTCGCTGGTGAAGCGGTTTCACTGTAAAAGGCCCTATGGAGCAATTTCGTTTAGGTGAGCTTACTGACCAGTCACACACAAAAGGCGCAACATGAAGTTGCAGTGTGAGTGGCTAATTGGCCACCATTAATGACCTAAATTCACTACAGTGCACACTTTCAATTCACTCATCACATTAATAAAACGCACAACATGAAAACCAAATCTTCACTTGTCAATTCACTTCACTGATTTGTGATGACAAAATATTACAATGCATCAAGAGATGAAGGAGACGAACCAGAGGAGCAACAACGAAATCGAAGCTTCCAGTATAGAGGTTGAAGTGGAGGACGTGTGGCATGTCATCGTTGAAATCGGTCTCCACACCGCAGTAGCGAGACTCGCTCTTATCCCCTGACCTTTCTCCGAGAGGCATTTTCGCTGATCAATTCTCTCTAACACCGATAAATGGATTGAGTTTGGGGCGGTATATATACTGAGGTCAAGCGATTTCGAACATGGTGTATGGTGTGTTCAGAGAGAGTTGGTGGAGGGTTTTGGTAGGGTTTTGTAGAGGAAGTAGTTACTGCACCCAACCCTAGGGTTTGTTTTCGGATACAATGGGTGGGCTTTCTGGAACTATGATGAGTATTGCTTCGTGCACCTCTAGAATGACTAACTGCACCTCTCGAATATCTCACCACACTATTACTGTTATTATCTTCGCTATACCGCTACTGCAAAGGAAGGAAGAAGAAGAAAAGAAAAACGATGCAGATGAAGCAGAGAAGAAGGTTTCTTGGAACTATAGCAAGTAATGAGTATTGCTTCGTGCACTTTTTTAATTACTAACTACACCTCTCTATAATCTGTAATGATAAGAAAAAAGTTTAATTAGTCGGATGATCAGTTTGATATCTACTTTTAAAAATGTGTCAATTTAGTTCAAACTTTTAAATAAGTATCTTAATCAGGTTATTTTCAAACAAAAATTATTAAAGTCATTAACTTAATTCATAATTTTTATCACTAAATCTTAATATAAATATCAATACTTAATGCTTTAAGTCATTTTAAATATTAATACTATTAATGATATTAATATTTTTTTTTTTTGAAAATGACTAATTGAAGTATTTTTTCAAAAATTGAACTCAATTGACATTTTTTTAAAAATAAATATCAAACTGATACAATTAAATGAAAGTGAGTCTCATCCAACTAATTAAAAACTCGAACAAAGACACCACACTGTTACTGTTACTATCGTCCCGTTACCAAGAAGAGGAAACAGAAGAATAAGAGCTGAGAAAGCTGTATAGGAAGAATAAGAGATAATTGTAGAAAAGAACATGTTTAGAAAAATTCTTTTTGAAACATGTTTCATGTGTTTTGAAAAGCACTTTCTGAAATATAGTAAGATCTATTAAATGAAATGGAAAAGTAACACATTTTTTTCACTAATTTTACTTAATAATGAATAATGTATTGAAAAACGTGTTTTTGACGTTATTTAAAAAAAAAAAAAACTTTGTAGAACAGTATGAGTCACCGATATATTTGAAATTAAAAATGTTATATTGTGTTTTCATTATGTACTTGGTATTAAAATTTGGTAAAAGCTCGCTCTTTGCTGTAAATCAATACACTTTTACATATTGTTAAGAGAATGGTTCCTAAATATACAAGAAAAAAAACGTTATCATCGTATTTTTCTCCCTTAAATTCTCGTCATTTTGAGTTAACACATGTATATACAAACATGTATATACAAAGACTTATTAATCAAATTATAAATAACTCTTTTCGGTAACCATGAAAGAACACAAATACTTATAAATACTTATATGCAGGAATGTCAATGGGACGGATAAAGTACGGGTAAGGTACGGGCAGTAACTCTCCCGTATACTATCTGCTGGATAAATATGTTCCGTATTCGTATTTATATTTGTCAGATATCCGTTATAATTTTTTAATATTCACAGATATCCACGAGTACTCACGGGTATTTACAAAAAAATATAAATAAGTATTTAACAACATATTTTAATCATAAATTCAAATAAAATACAATGCATAACATTCATAAATTGTAAACAAAGTTCAAATAATCCATTTAAATAGTGTTGAATGACAGTTTATAAAGAAATGATTTTTTTTAAAACTAATTGATAAAAAAATAATTCATTCAAAATCAATATGTTAATATTTTAATCATATTTTCTATTTATTTTTAATTTAAATAAGAGTATAGTGGGTTTGGGTATCCACGTGTACGAATATTATGATACCCGTACCCGTTTCGTTAACATGTGGGTAGTAGAAATACTCGTATATGTTATCCGCGTATATCCATTTGCAATATGTTATCCGCGTATATTCATTTGCAATATTCATTTCCTACCCGTTGCGAATTTTATTCACGAATACCCGCGGGTACGGATTTTTTTGACATCCCTACTTTATATTTATATGTATTAATTTTAGATCCTTTCTAACTCTTTTGCCGCCTAATTTTCTTAAACTCCCTTAATGAAATTCTTTAATTTCGTTAAATTTCAGGGTTCAAAAATTTGCTTTACTCAAGCTTATATATTCGTACTTCAAAATATAACATTAATTGTTATATTATAAGAAGATCCTGATTCCCCGCACCATTTACATATGTTGCAGTATTGAGTTTAAGAAAATCATCAACACCATAAATATTTTTACTTTCAGCAATTACCTAATCATTCTAGAATAAAGATAGAAGTTAAATTCGCATAAATAAAGGTGCAACATGACCTGAAGAATAAATCTAATTTTCATTTGCGCTCTGAAAGTTCTAATAGATTTTACTACAATTTTGTTGGATTGTTCATTTGAGTACTTTTCATAATAACTCCAATCGCAACTCGGCGTAAAATAATAATAAATGAATCTCCTTATCAAATATATTTTCATCTATATTTCATCACATTTTGAAAATAATTGACAAATTAAGTATGCAATATGATGTTTCTAGGTATAATATTGGTAAAATACAACCTGGGCACTTACATTTCTATATGATCATTTGTACATGTTTGGCACGTGAGGGAAGTTAAACATCAACCTTGTCATCGTTATCTAGGAAAGGCAATGAAAAAAACTCATTTAGTGAAGGAAACTACGTTATAAAAGTGATGAAATTAGTAATAAAGTATAAACTGGTAGGCTACACGGGAATATAGAGTAAAATCAATCTAGTATATAATCTTTTGTATCATATTATTCGTACTATCCAGAGGATACAAAGATGTTTCATATGAAAATAAAAATGGTATAATAAAAATGTTTTATCATTAATAAGTCAACTTTAAGTTTAATTCAATTTTACAAAATTCGTTTGTGAGATAAGATGTGTTAAGGATTCAAGTGTGAGTCTAAGTTTTTACATTAGATAGAAATGAGAAAGTAGATAATTGTATTAAGACAAAGATCCATAAATTGATTATCTTAAAGTTTGTGTCAATTTCTTATATGTGAGTTGAGCTCATATCTCATATGCGTTGTATCTCTATGATCCTCTCTTGAAAAATCCAACCGTATGCACTCACTTATATACTAAGAAATCATTTTAATCTCCTAGTAAGAGTTACTAAATAAGTTTAATAAACAACAAATTTTGTTACGATAGACTCAAATTTGTGGATCTAATACTATATTAAGAAATAGGCTTTAAGTCTAACTCAAATTTGAAAATTGTATTAGTTTATGGGATCTATAATACATTTTATTGTATATTTAGATTTATTTTTATAAAAAATAGATAAAAATAAACGAAGTAAAAAGAAAAATCATATAAACAATTGTATCACAAATCACACGTGATAGGTAAAATAAAGCAAGAAATACATATGTATCACATGTTACACATTGATATTTTTATAATGTTGAATTACAAATTAGTTAATATCTCTAATCGTGTGGACAAAAGTGTATGCATTATACTACTGTTATGTCAGTAACCAACATCTACTTTGATAGAAATCATGCAAACCGAAAATATTTTCCTCTAGGAAAGTATACCCACAAACAAAAAATGTAAATAAAAACATAATATATTTATCGTGACCCAAGGCCGTCTACACAATACAAATTGCAAATTCTTCCTATTATAGTATGAACATGGACCTTTTTATCATTAAGGTGAATTTCATTATAAAATTACAAAAAGGATGAAGGTTTTAAAAAAAAATTGAGTTTGGACAATTCGTATATTTAAACATCAAACTTAGATAAAATCACCCTAAATTGTATATTTATGAAATCTTCCAAATCTCCCAAGGATATCCACACAATAATATCTTTCTATCAATTCGTTTTTTAAAATATTGGATTAGTCTATTTAAATGCAATCTTATATAAAAATCACCAGAGAAAATATACACTACTACAAGTGCTCATCTACTAAAAATAGATCATAAATTATTGGAAATTTATTTTAAATTTTGTATTTATTTATCCATGGAATTTCATTTGTTTGGTGTTTATATTTATTTTTCAAATTTATTCTTTGAATATTTTTTGAAAATCAAAATAATTATTTTATGTCTTTTAAAATTTGTTTATTTTCGTTAATAGGAGTATTTTTTTAAAATTTAACCATTATTAATTATAAAACTATTTATAAAATAAATAAAAATGATTTACAAAAAAATTATAAGAGTTAATAATATTTAATTTTATAATTATAATAATAAAAACATAACAGTTACGATAATGATTTTATGAATTTTTATTATCATATAAACAATCGTATAGTTATGATTATGTGTTTTACTCCTTTGTATAATAATATAAAATAATTTAACTATGGGATGCTCTGTAAAAATATTAGTGGTTTATTAAAATTAAAAAAATTATAATATTTTAATATTAAAATGTTAAGTTATATAAAGCCTTTAATAATTAAAATTCATTTTTATAAAACCATCATCTCTATAACCAAATATTTTAAACTCTCTTTGACTTCTTTCTAACTTTTCTCATTCGTCTTTCATTTTTTATGATCAAGAATTAGTGTTGTGATACTTGTGAGAAGCTTTACACAATCATGCGATCAAAGAGTCCAAATGAATAAGTCACTTTTTATCATCTTTTTAAGTTTTGAGCTTTAGAGTTGCACTTGGTTTTGGAGTCATGCATGTGACTCAAGGTGTCTCTTGGTGACTCTCTATTGTTATTTAATCTTAATGGCGAGGTTATAACTCTAACTATGGTGTTCGTTATTTGTGTAGGGGATCTTGTGCATTTTGGATGTTTTAGGGAAACATCTTTGGCTAAGGTGATGAAAGCTATAATTGTTTTTACTATTGCTTGATGAATTTTGTGTGGGTTTGATTGTGTGTGATCGTGTGTTAATTTATATAAATGGTAGCTCATATGGGGTTGTTGATTTTATTCCTTATAGTATGAGGCAGTAAATCTCTCATATTACATGTCTTGTGTGCATGTGTTATGAAAAATTGAGGTTTGTTGAATGCATGTTAATTGAGAAGATTTTGAATCACTTAGAGGATGTAACATGTTTTGGAACTCCTTTTGACTTGGTATAATTGAGTTTGGTTGTTCTGATATGTTGGGTAGTGCTTAAACTGTAGAATTTGAGTTTTTGCGTAATACATACTCACTAGGTGAGCCTTATAGTTAATTGGGCGAGTAGTGAGTGCCAAAACTGACTTTGGTAGAGAGGAAATTTCGCTGGGCAAGTTGGGTATTCCAACACTTAGTCTTATTGGGGAAATTGGGATTCCCACTTCATTAATCATCAAATTGAGTAAAAATTTTGATAGCAAATATTAAACACACGAATTGTTACTCTTACCGGTGGGATCTTTAATTTAATGTTTGTAGTTAAAAGAAAAACAGTCCTTTATGTTTGTCCTATTTGTTTTAGTTTCTCTTTTTGTGAAAAACATTTCTTACATGATATTGGTTTGATCTTGGAATAAAATAAGGTATGTAATTGTTTATAGAATTTTCAATGGATCCATTTATGAATATGCACGAATATAATGATGTATGAAACTATGACGGACTTGTTAATAGATATGAGCATGTATGGAACTATATGATGATTGTAGTTTATCACAAACATGATATTACTTAGGATGGATGAATACAAACACGGGTGATTTTTGGAATTTGAAATTTGATGTTGAATTAAGAGTGTGGACGAACATGCGTGTGGTGTAATTGGGTCTTGTGTGTAAACTCTCTAGTAGCGTATGTGTTTGGCGTAATTTCAGGGGTCTCGTGCATGGATTATTTGGTGGCATATGTGTTTGGCGAAATTTCAGGGATCTCGTGACTAGATTATCTGGTGGCGTATGTGTTTGGCATAATTTCAGGGGGTCTCGTGCGTAGGTTCCTTGGTGGCATACATGTTTGACATAATTTTAGCGGTGTCGTGCGTAGACTCCCCGCGTATGTGTTTGGTGTAATTCCAGGTGTTTTGTTTGTAGATTCTCTACTGGCGTATGTGTAGATTCTATGGTGACACTCTTTTGGCTAATGCAGATAATTGAATCTTTTATAGTCTTCTCTTGTGGATTGTATATGTGTATGAATGATTTATAGAATCCTATTACATGAATTATATGTTTTAAATATGATATTCATTTTGTGAATTAGTTTACTCTCTTTTGTTTGTTTGTTTTGTATTTTTTGTGTTACGTTCTTTATTTACAATGATCACCTTATTGATGTAAGTTGATAGTTGATGGGGATGTAGGTGAAAAAGACACCTCTTGTGGTTGAGAGTCAATTGTTTGGACAGTTTAGTTGTGTCAAATCATGTTAGGTATAGTCTTGTATAAGGATGACAAAAATACTCGTGTTCGTGGGTATCCGCGGATAAAATTTGCGACAAATAGTTGATACCCGCGGATAGCAGTAGTTAATATTTTAATACCCGTTTATAAACGGGTCGGGTGTAAATATCATATTATCCGTACATGCGGGTACCCATTACCCCACAACAAACTATAATTAAAATTTAATTTATGTTTTATTAAGTTAAATTTAATTAAAATTAAAATTTAATTTATATTTTATTAGATTATATTAGATTTATATTTTTATTTAATTAAATTTGTATTTATATGTAATTTGATTTTAAAATATTATAAAATATATTTTTTAAATATTCTCAAGTATCTAGAAGCATCCGTGTGTTTTAAAATATCTGCGGGTATTTTTTAAATGGATATCCGGCAACTAAACAGATGGATAGCAAATGATTTTTTTTGTTGTGGGTCGGGTTATGGATAGACAATATCCGTACCTAACTCGATCCATTGTCATCTGCGGATATTACCATAGTCTTATCCTGTAAAACTATATGATATACATTGAAATATTTTGTTTATGAATATTCATAATGAAATTTTTTATTTTAAAAATATTGTGCTATTAAAATGAAATGTTAAACTATAATCGTAAAAGTAAATATAAATAATTTTTATAATAAAAGATATTTTGTATTTATTTTAATGATAATTTTTGTTTGTAAATAATATTTTTTTTGAAAATTAGTTAAACTAAAAAACAATCAAATCGGAAAAGAAATAATCAAAATTGATAATTAATTCCTTAATTTAAAAAATAATTGTTTATTAAAGAATAAAATTCAAAAAACGATTCGTTTTGTATAATGATATAGATATAGAAAATATAAATGTACAAAATCTGTATTTTCAGAGGCTACCATTGCAAATAAATATTGTGAGTTTAAAGTTAAATTATTTATTAAATCTTTTGTTATTGTTTCAAATGACTAGAAAAAATTGTATTTGTTACAAGATCGTTCCCATATATTTTATTTTTTTCAATTTAACTTCAATGTTTATTTTCCTGCCCTTCAGTTTTAACTCCAATTTTTCATTTTTTAATGATAAGTTCTATAAACGGTTGTAAGTTATGAAACACATCCATCCAAATAATTTTTAAAAGAGAGTAAATTCTCTTTTTTCTCAATAACTTTTTAATTTTTAATAATCTTTAATGGTTTTGTAGTTGAAAATTTGATTTTCAAAAATTGAAAGTTGGTTGAAATGGAAGAACACGCGTGTTCTGAAATTCCATATATCTATACTATTATCTATAGTAATATATATTATATTATATAAAGGATTTTTTTTGTCTACATTTTATTTCTTATTTGATCTTTTATATAACATTTTTTTTAAAATTAAATTAACTATTTTACCTTTTAACTAATACCTTTTAAACTTTTTGTTTTTCTCGATTTAACATTTTCTTAATTTAACTATTTTTTACTCTAAAATAACTATCTACAAAAAAATCTATAGAATTAAATAAATTTAACTTTAAATAAAAATAAAAATGTATTTATATTTAATTTTATAATAATAATAATAGTTTTATTATTTTTATTATCATAAAAAAATAACACATGCACATATATAATGTGTTTTCATAAGTTTTATTAAAATAATTTTATTAAAGTATTTTAGTTTAAGGGGTTATATTGTTTCTAACTTTGATATTTCAGTTTGGAAACTAGATATCTCGAACGAATATTTTTTGTTGTTTGGTTTGAACTCAGAAGAAAAACGAGTAAATAAATAAAATTTGCGATAATTCTTTATAGTTGAAAATCAAGTATAGTTGTTTTAAACTTTTTAAAATAAGTGAATCAAGATGTTTGTTTCTTTTTGAAAATGTGGTAAATTATTTCGAATTAATTTCAAATAATTTAGTTTTATTTATTTTTTTATTGTTTTGAACTATAAAAACAAATATGTTAAGACATCTGTTTATTGTTCAAAATGTGGTAATTTATTCTGAATTGATTTAGAATAATTTAGAACATGTTTTATATTTTTGTAAAATATATTTACTGGTACATTTCCGTTTAAGTGAATGATTTTATTATATATTAGTAAATTTCACGTAAAATAATGTTTTTTTTATTAAGTCAAACACTTCATATCATATATAATTTCTTTACTATTTATTTTTGTTTTCTTGAACAACGTTCAAATTGACATTTATTAAATTTATTTTTATTTATTATTTTAAGTCTCGAACAACGTTCAAATTAACATTTATTTCATCACATGTTAAACTCCAACTTCAAACGTTATTTAATATGTTAAAAAAATTGAACTCGGTTAAACTAAAAAAATTGTATATATTTATTTCAAAAATTTAAAGACCAATATCAAAGTTTAAAACATAAATAAATTGAATTTTAATTTCACGTTAAAACATAAAAACTAATATATATATATATATATATATATATATATTTATTTATTTATTTGCTCATCTCTACTATACTTTCTAAGCAAAACATATATTTGAAAACACATAATTCAAACTTCAACCTTTTTTTATTTTTCCTTTTAACTTAACGTTCCAGAGTGGACTTTTAACCTAAATTATTTTGCAAAAGAATATTTATTTTTATATAAAAAATGGAATATAAAGGAAAATGAAAGAAAAAAAAAAGTTTAAAGCAAGAAACTTGCGAGTTAGAACTTCTCCCAGGTTGGAGCCAATGTTATGTGCATTGGGCATCACAAGACTCCCGAATGAAGGAAGGTACACGTCTGGAACAAGATAACCAGTTTTGTTGATTAAACACTTTGCCAACTTTTCTTTCACAACAATAAAAATAAAAAAATAGAACAAATAGTTAAATAAAATAAATACCTAAATGCTATAAAAAGTTACTCATTGCAATATAGTATTTAACAAAATATTAAATTCAATAGTTTATAATTTACAAATATGAGGTGATTTTATTTGATTATTCGATTTAGTAAATATTTATCATAATTAATTTAAGCCTTTCAGAATCTTTAAGAGGTAGCTTGGTATATATTAATATTTGTAATAATTAATTTTATAAGCATTCTAGGGTGTTAATCACACACAATAAATATTTTTTATAACTAAATTTTATAATAAATAAATCTTCTAAATAAAACAATCACTGCATGATTAAAATGGGTAATGAATAATTTTTTTGGACATATAAATTATATTTGAAATTTATATTTTTCCAAAATATTAATATTTAAGTTATAACTAGAAATATTGAAAATAATAAGTCAAAGACATGACAAAATTTTGAAAATAAAGAAATTTTGATTTATAATATTCGTTTATAACTAATTATAAATACAAACAAACTTTATTTCATAGCAGGAACTCTTTTCAGACTAGAAAATCAAGTAAAGATTCAAAAAAAATTGTACAAACGCTCAAAAAACAGCAAAAGGACCAATAAATTATTATTTTCAGAGATTAAATTGAATATAATATTTTCAGAAACTAAATTAAGTGGTTACTATACAATAACAACAAAAACTAATTGATATTATAATATACAAATGAAAACACATGCATATATCCTCTCTCTTTTCTTTTACAAAAAGTTAATTTAATTTTAAAAAATTAATGGATTTAAATAGATTATGATTTAAAATATAAAATAATAATATAATTATTTTAATTTAAAAAATAATTAAATTTAAATTAACAGTATTTAAAGGATAAAAATAAAAATATAAGAGTTAAATATGTTTTTAATCTTTTAAGTTGGAGTGAATTTTGGAATTAGTCATTTTTTGAAACTTTTTACCAGTTTAGTTATTTATCTTTATAAATGAGTGGATTTAGTCATTTTAACCCGATTGTTATAAGTTTATCGTTTCAAGCGCATTTTAGGATAATATTTGAATTGTTTATCCCGTTTGACACATTTTTTTTCTTTAATGTTAACTTAAATATTATCATAAAACATGTTTGAAACGTCAAATAAACTTAATAAAATTTGGTTAAAATGACAAAAATAGACTAATTTCAAATTAAAAAATATATATTTAACCCAAAATATAATTATTTTGTTTTAAAATGACAGTTATTAAAAAAAAATGTTTATAGAAAAAATAAACTGATATTATAACATATAAAAATGTTATCGAAAACATCGTTTATATAACCCATGGCATTTTAATATATCCTTTTAATGCAACGGTTGGTAAAGGCGTTACATTATTATTTTCTTTTGCACCGCCCTAAAATAATAAACTCATCGTTAGAAAAATACTTTATTTTCAAAATTGAAAGTTTCATGTACCATAATATATATTAAAATACACGTTTCAACTGTCAAAAACTTTTTTTTTTCTTTGGATAAATGAACAGTAATTGTTCGAAAGTTAAAATGTGTAAATGACTCAGAAAACATTTTCGTCATAATTGCAACTGAAGCATGTGGTTTTATCGAGATTTTTTGAAAAAAGTCTGACACAGACACCACTCTGCAGTGTTGCTTTGCTTTGCCTGTTTATTTGAGTTCAAATTTAAAAAGAAAAAACAAAAACAAAACAAAAGAAAAAAGATTCTCCACCACATAACTTGTTCCTCATTCACTCCGCTTCTCTGTACTTAATGCATAAATCGGCTTAACTCAAGAGCAGACGCAACAAATGTCCCTAAGATCCCTTCTGCACTCACTGTAGTTGTTGTTGTCTCGGTCTATGTTTTTTTTGTTTTTGAACTAACTCCAGAGCTTGACTCATTCTTCACTGTGCCTTTTAGATCAACGAATTAAACTTTGGGTGCTTCAGATTTTGGTTTGTTGGTGATTTTGCATTGATGGGGGGTGGAAAGTTTGGAAGGTGTGATTTTTTTGTTGTTGTCGATGTTGTTGTGTTGGTGGTGTTGGTGGGGTCAGTGGGTGGGATTGGTGTGAACTGGGGGACACAATCGACACACCCTTTGTCTCCTTCGAAGGTGGTGAAGATGCTGAAGGACAATGGCATTCAGAAGGTGAAGCTTTTTGATGCTGATCCTGGTATCTTGGATGCTCTCAAGAAGTCTGGGATACAGGTCATGGTGGGGATTCCCAATGACATGCTTTATACGCTCGCCAACAGTGTTGAAGCAGCTGAAAAATGGGTTTCCAAGAATGTTTCCAAACATGTCTCTTCTGGAGGAGTAGACATCAGGTACATTACATTACAAACCCCTTTGTTGTGTGTCTGTGCTTCATAACTTGTTACCAATCATTGGCTTTGAGTTCATGCTGTGGTTTCAATTCTCGCTGTTCTTGTCGCTTGGCTTGTTTTTTTGGTGATGAAATGGTTATGCATAAACAACCAGTTTATTTAGAAGTATGATATGAGTGGAAAACATCATTGATTGTTGTGACAAATTGGAATTAAGGCGCAGTTTGAGAATGCAGGCATTGATAGTTTCGAAGAAAATGTAAATTTGTGTCTGTCTTTTTGATTTTGCATGTGTAATTCAGCATATTGTATACTCTACCTATGGCTACAATACTTAGCACTACCGTGATTCGGATGCTGTGAAAATCCATGCTTTTCTTTACTGAGCAATGTGTTTGACAGATTTTAACTGTTTGATGCAAAGTTCTTATGTTTTGGATATTTCTGCTGCCAATTAAAGGACTGTGTTATCACATCTCATATCTGATACAATGCTTTTGAGAGTGGTGGTGTGTAAAACATTGCAACCAGACCAAAGAGAGTTTTAGTGAATGGGAAATAAGTATAGTTCATAGGTGAATTTGTTGTGGAATATGCAATGAAAAGCATTTGTTTCAGGGGTTCAGCTTGTGAACCTGTTTTCCTTTTACTTATTTTGTTTGGAAAATTGTTCAATGTTTAATCTTCCACCTATTTTACTGCCTAATATATTCCTCTTAGTTCTCATATATGCCGATATGTGAAAGCTCCACTCATTGTTAATGTACTTGGAATGAAAAATGCCTCTTATTTGAGGTTTTTTTTAATAGCCTAATCTCCTTAGTTTTACATTCATGTATGAATTGGTCGATATCCCTACCATAAGTTGAAATGCCAATCATTAATCATATCCTTGTTGTTCTTGTATGAAATTAATGTTGCCCAGCATCAAAAGTTATGCTCTTCTTTCATGCTATGCTTTAGATTTAGAAGGTTATGCTTATTAGCTGAATTTTTTACCTTGTATTTCATCCTCCATGACGAACTCACTTGTGATTATTTTTCTTGAAAGAGATTATTGTTGCAATGTTAATTGAAGGAAAATTTGTTTTTGGTCGACCTAAGTTATAAATATAGTCATTCTTTTTGTGTTCTCTGCATTGTCAAAGGCATTCGATTGTTAATCTCTGTATGTGTGGAGATTAAACTTGCTCCCCCATAATTTCCCAAACATTTCACTATGGGTCGTTCAATTAGTTATTTGGTAACATAAGATCTCTGTTGCAGTAATATTCCTTTATATTGGAATTTGTAAGTCGATAAACTTATGATTTCCATTTCTGTTCATTCATGGCCCTTTTCCAATTAGGCAAACAAGCATGATTTCCCAATTAGGAAACAAAAAGCCTTTCATTCTTCTAAAGATTAAGCTTATCACTTTAGTAATAACTCGTAGAGTTGAATGGTTATTGATCCGTATTTCCAACCCCACACATAGTAGCAGAAGACTCAATCATTGTTGTTGATAATGATTTCAGTCACGTATAGCCACCCAAGGGTGTGGTTCAAGTTTGATGTGAAATTCTTGTTCCTTTGTATTATAACTTCTCCCAACCCTTACTATAACAAGAATCTCAAATTCTTGGGAATTCAAATGCGAGACTAAGTTTCATTGAGTAAAAATTAGAAAGTTAAACACCATACAAGAAAGAAGATCCATAAACTTACTGTTTTAAAATTTTGGTCGAAAATGGTGTCAATTACTTATGTGTGAGTTAGACTTATATCTTATTGGTGTTATATCAGTCGAGAGTGTTGTAACTTTATGTCAATACCTTATGTGTCAGGTATGTTGCAGTGGGGAATGAACCATTCTTGTCAACATACAATGGCACTTACGAAACCACAACTCTTCCAGCACTTCAAAACATTCAGGCAGCTCTAACAAAGTCCGGTTTGAGCAACCGTGTGAAGGTGACAGTTCCCTTAAACGCCGACGTGTACCAAAGCTCGTCAGAGAAGCCGTCAGACGGCGGTTTCAGACCAGACATCAACAGTCTGATGGTGCAGATTGTGAAGTTCTTGAACGACAATGGCGCACCTTTCACAGTGAACATCTACCCTTTCATCAGCCTCTACGCCGACCCCAATTTCCCTGTTGACTATGCCTTCTTTAACGGCTACCAGCCTGCTATAAACGACAACGGAAGAACCTACGACAATGTGTTTGATGCTAACCACGATACTTTGGTGTGGGCACTGCAGAAGAACGGCTTCGGAAACTTGCCTATAATTGTAGGGGAAATTGGGTGGCCCACAGATGGAGACAGAAACGCAAACCTTCAATACGCACAACGTTTCAACCAAGGTTTCATGTCGCGTTACATGTCTGGAAAAGGGACCCCAATGAGGCCTAATCCTATAGATGCTTATTTGTTCAGTCTGATAGATGAAGATGCGAAGAGCATTCAGCCAGGGAACTTTGAGCGTCACTGGGGCATGTTTTACTTGGATGGACAACCAAAATACCAGCTTAATCTTGGGTCTGCAAGAGGTAATAATGGGTTAGTGGGTGCTGATGGGGTTGATCACTTGGCTAAAAAATGGTGCGTTTTGAAACCTTCTGCAAACCTTAACGATGACCAAGTTGCACCTAGTGTGGCCTATGCCTGTCAGAATGCTGATTGCACTAGTCTTGGGTATGGAACTTCTTGTGGGAATTTGGATGTGCATGGTAACATTTCTTATGCGTTTAACAGTTACTATCAGGTCAATGACCAGATGGACAGTGCCTGCAAATTCCCTGGCCTTTCTATGGTCACTGACAAGGATCCTTCTGTTGGAGATTGCAAGTTCAGAATCATGATCCAGACAGATTCTGCAGTGCTGCATGGAAAAGTTGGATCTCTAACCACACTGCTGTTTTCTTTTGTAGTTTTCCTATGTTGTAATCTTTTGTTTTGATTTGCTTGCCTTGTGACTTGTATTTCAATGCGTGCAGGTAACTGTGTAGCAACTGTAAGAAAAAAAAAATGACTTCAATTGTTTATTAATGCACTAATGTTATCTTACTTAGGGTGTGTTTGGAAACATTTCCGAGAAAATTGATTCTATTTGATGTAGTAAAATCAATTTTAGTTGATCGAAAGAAGTTAGAAAGAATTGTTTCTTTTTTTATGTTAATTTTTTATCTACAATTGATCTTGGGTGACTCCAAACAGTTTATTATCCTGAATTGATTTTAGGAATTATTTTGCACTTTTTATAAGTGATTCTCGGATAGAATTACTCTTTTAAATATTCTCTAACACAAACTTTTCAGAATTTTCAAAATATGATTTATGAAATAGAATATCCAAAACAAAATTTGTACAATAAAAATGTTGGAACAAGGTTTACATAGCGCATGAAGTGCATTATAAAACAAACTTTTTTATCAGAACTTTAAGAACAAACTTTCCAAAATGTATATGTTCCTAAATGAGTATTTTGGAACAATATTTCCAAAATGCATGAAATTCCAAAAATAAGCTTTTTTCCACAACGTTTTTTGTTTTCTCTCTTTCTCTCTCTCTCTCTTTCCTCTGCAACGATTCTTTTTTTTTTCAACGACAGTAATAGCTGTGACAGCAACAATGATGTAATGTAATACAAAGTGAGGGTATTTTCGTATTTTTCGTTAATGTGGGGTGCATTTAGTAATGACAACAAAAATTTAATTTTTTAAAGGGTTTGGTAATAATCACCTATTTAACTTTTAATCTCGATGAACAATATAATTATTCACTTTTAAAATGATAGATGGGATAAGCATTCTTTCTGTTATGAATTTAATTAGTATGAAATGATAATAATTTTAAAAAAATGTATTCTTATTTAGTTTAATTTGTTGTGTATAATTTTGTTATATTTTAAATAAAGAATGTTGCTTAATTACTTGACAATGAACTCTTTATTGGAATCGTACTTTACTTTTGCATATTGATTTATTACTCATTCATAAGAACAATAATATAGTTTTAATTTATTCAATTAAATTACTTTCTGTCGCTGGTTCTGAAAAAAAAATAGACAATCCTCTGTCAACATTTATAAGAAATTGGTGAAAAGGATAAATTAAATTTTAGGTCTTTTTTTTTATTACTATTTAGGTAGTTTCATATTTTGTTTTAAACTTAACGTTAGAGCATGATCTAACTTTATATCCTTACTAAACAAGTTTTTGTCCCACCATCATAAAAACTACCATATTAGTAGTCACGATCAAACATGTAATTTTTTTTATTATATAACTATAACAATTACTAAACATTAAAATATGTTTATAACTCTTTTTTATACTTGTTTTATTATACTTTTTCTCTTATGTTCTGTAACTATTTTCCATTGTACTAATAACAATTATATCAAAATTTTTATTTGTATATATTGTTTTTTACTATAAAAGAATGTGGGCCTAATGTCATAAAAGTATTCTGTAACTATTTTTTGTTTGTATTATTTTATTGTTTTTTTTATTCATAAGCACAATCAATTTTAGTAATTTTATGATATTAAAAAATTTCTCACAATATTTTGTAATTATCTTTAGGAAAAATTACAAGTGTTTCATTGTATAATTATAATATTATAAAAAAATAATAAAAATATTTTTACAATTTATATACACAATTTTTCATAAATTTAATGTAAATTTGAATAATATTTATTATTTTTAATAATAATTATAACACTTTTTTTTTATTATGATAAAAACGTTAAGAGATATTCGCGTGTTCCAGTAATAATAATTACAGCAGTATATCAAGTGAGTTTATTTCTTTTTTATATGGAAATATTTATTTTTATAAACGAAGTGGTTTATTCAATCAACTTATTTTAAAAATATGTTTTTTTAATTAAATAATTATTTTTTCTTTTTAACTTAAGTATGTCCGTTTGACTTAATCCACTGATAATTTTTTTCTCCTTAAAAAATCTTCTTGTTAGACTTACCAATTATTCCTGCATGAATCTTGCCCACTTTTCTATTTTAGTTTTCTTTTTAAACAAAAATGCAGTTTCCTGTGAGACATTAATTTTGCAATATATTTTTATTTTTATTTTCTGTAGACGAAAAAACTGATCTTAAATAAATAAATAAATAAACTACATTTAAGTTGTGTAAAAATATACCAAAAACCTCTTGACTTAAAAGAATTTATCTTAAAAATACTAAAATTTCACAAATAATTTATACCTGTGTCCTTTAAGTTTTAATATTCAACTTTAACTTAGAATTAGAAGGTACTTTAAGTTAAAAAAAAAAAAAAAACTGGACAAATGTACCTGATATTAAATTAAATTCAATGGAAATTGGTCTAAAATCTAAATTTAGAAGAAAAAATGCATATAATTTGGGCTGGTTTTCATGTTGGATATGGGCCTCGAAGGAAATGGGCTTAGTAGAGTGGGTAAGGGTAGGTTTAAAGTAGCGGGTCGGATATCTCCGGAAGCTTCTGATCCATCATCGCGTAGGTGTTGGCGTTGGTTTGTGCGGTGCCCTTTCCCACTGTCTCTCTTTCTTTCTCTTTTTTTTCTTTCTTCTTCATTTATTCTTCTCTCTCGCTCGCTCTCACCTCTGCAACTGAAACAAACCGCATACGCTCATAACCCTACCTTGTAATATACACACTATTCATATTAAATTCATAATACAAAACAAAAAAGGAACCATATCACATATATCATCATCATCATCATATATAATAAGATTATCCTCTCTCAGTGTCGCTGATGGAGGATCAAGGGAATCAAGCGCCACCGCCGCACGATGAAGAGGAGGATTCTAAGAAGGAAGAAGATGAATTGGTTACGAAGGTTAACAAACTCATGGAGAAGATCACTTCTGCGCCTGATAACCCTAACGCCACCGTTCTCCACGCCCTTGCATCTATTCTCGAAACGCAAGAGTCGAGGTATATTTGTTATTCTTGTTATTTTTTTATTCAATGAATTTATTTTCTTCACATGTTCAAACTTCACGAACGCGCTAGTATTTGATTCCTCTTGGAATAATTTCTTAGGTGTTGATTTGTGTTTGTATGATTGTCAATTTTATATCATTTACATGCTTAGTGTAGGTTTAGGTTTCGAATTATGTAACTATCACTTCTTCTTGGTTAGTTTTTATTTTTCTATTTCCTTCTAGTGTGTATGGGTAATTTATTTATTTTTACAATGTAGATACATGGATGAGAATGGCCATTCTTCCTCCAGTACTGCCCGTGCCGCGCATGTCATTGGTCGTCTTGGCGGTTTAATTCGGGTAAATTCTCATTCAGTTGTGGCTGTTAATTCGGGTATATAGCTTCTTAAGCTAATGTATTGTATTAATTATTGTGATTGTATTTTTGCTCTTCCGTCCTTTGCAGGAAAATGATGAGTTTTTTGAGTTGATATCTTCAAAGTTTCTGTCAGAAACAAGATACTCAACTTCTGTTCAAGCTGCTGCTGGAAGACTTCTCCTATGCTGTTCCCTGACATGGATTGTAAGATTGTCTTCGTTTATTTATGTTTGTCTTTGTTAATTCTTTTAACGATGTCCATGTGTTATTGAATTGATCTGATGGACTGTAAATGAACAGTATCCTCATGTTTTTGAAGAACCGGTCATGGAAAACATAAAAAATTGGGTGATGGATGATAACACTGGGCTGTCTTCTGAAGAGCAGAATCTGAAGCATAGCTCAGGAGGGAGAAGGGAGGCATCAGACTCTGAAATGTTGAAAACCTATTCTACTGGACTCCTTGCTGTTTGTTTGGTTGGGTATGCTACTATGCTCTGCTCATTCTGTAGGCTTTTTTAAGTTATTTTGCTTTGATGTTTGACTTAATTATGGTCTTTAACTGTTGCCTCCAGTTGATGCTTTAACTGTTCAATCTTGCTTGTCTCTATTTTAACTATCATTTTTTCTGATTTTGTGAATGACATTGGATTGATTTTAGTGGAGGTCAAATTGTCGAAGATGTATTGACATCAGGCTTGTCAGCTAAGCTTATGCGATATCTTCGTTTACGTGTTCTGGGAGAGACAAGTAGCAACCAGAAAGATGTTTCTCATATCACAGAGAGTAGGCATGCATCTGCAAATACTTCAGGCAGAGCTAGAGATGATGGTCGTGGCAGATTTCGCCAGCTCCTTGAACCAAATCATTTGGATGATACTAGGATGATTGATGAGAGCTCTTTAGATGATGTAAGTCTTGAAAGGGCTCCAGACAGAAGCATTAGTGGACAAACACTTCAAGAAGGATCTTGGATAGAAGGTGAACCACCTGATGGGCTTGGTGAAGGTGTTGATGTCCAGGAGGTAGATTCTGATGGGGATGATAGATGGCGTTACAGAGATATACGTGATGGAAGGATAAAATACAGTGATCATGATGACAATGTTAGAGATGACTCTTCAAGGCGGCGTTCAAACCGTGGATGGGGAAGATCTAAAGGGAAAGGAAGGGTCACTGAAGGGACTGTAGAGAGTGATTCCATTTTATCATCTCCTGGTTCCGGTAGTAGATTAGTACAGGGTCGGAGAGATAGAAGTCTAATGAGGAATGCTGATGTTAGGAGGGTGGCTGAGTCTAAGAAGATCCTTGGCAGGACCTCTTTGGAGTCTTCTGGTTTTGAAAGAGATGACCACGATGATTGTTTCCATGAATGCCGAATTGGAAATAAAGATATAACTGATCTTGTCCGGAAAGCAGTTCAAGCTGCTGAAGCTGAAGCTAGATCAGCCAATGCACCTGAAGAAGCTGTCAAAGCAGCTGGTGATGCTGCTGCTGACCTGGTTAAAAGTGCAGCTTCAGAGGTATGCTCTGGGTCATCCATTTTTCCTTTGAAAACCAAAAATTGTACTTTGTGCTTATTTATATGTTTGTTTATGAATACTTCATAGTTTAATCTCAATGCTAAAATAGTTTACTTTGCATTTATATTCAGGAATATAAATCCTCAAACGATGAAGAAGCAGCTTTTTTGGCTGCTTCTAAAGCTGCATCAACTGTTATTGATGCTGCAAGTGCAGTTGAAGTTTCGAGGTATGTTAGAATGTATTTACCAGTACCTTAAGATCTGATTACATACACGAACGCATATGAAGAGTAGTTTTTTTAATACTATATTTTTGTTTGGTGCAGGAGTTCTATTGGCAACAATACTGTAACAGAGACTGAGAGTGGCAAAGAAACAGAAACTAATGAGGATGTGGAAGAATACTTCATTCCAGATACTCAATCACTCGCACAGTTGAGGGAAAAATATTGCATTCAGTGTCTTGAGTTACTTGGAGAATATGTAGAAGTGCTTGGCCCTGTGTTGCACGAGAAGGGAGTTGATGTGTGTCTTGCACTTCTACAGCAGAATTCTAAACATCGGGAGCCATCGAAGGTTGCTTTACTGTTGCCCGATGTCATGAAGCTAATCTGTGCTTTGGCTGCACATAGGAAATTTGCTGCACTTTTTGTGGACCGAGACGGCATGGAAAAGCTTCTTGCTGTCCCTAGAATGGCACAGACTTTCTTTGGTCTTTCTTCTTGTCTATTCACTATTGGCTCTCTTCAGGTATTCTTGTTTTTTTAGTAGTCATAGTTGTGAATTGAGACTCCCAGTAATGTTTTTATGCCCTCTCCCTCTCTCTTGTCTCTCTCTCTCTCTCCCTCTCTCTCTCACACACACACAGAGACACAGAACACTGCGTCATTTCCTGACCCTAGATGTTTATTTCAGGTTATAATGGAAAGGGTCTGTGCTTCAAAAGTGGTTTATCACGTTGTTGAGTTAGCTCTCCAACTTCTTGAATGCAATCAAGATCAAGCTCGTAAGAATGCAGCATTGTTTTTTGCTGCTTCGTTTGTCTTCAGAGCTGTTCTCGATGCCTTTGATTCCCTAGATGGATTACAGAAATTACTTGGCCTTCTAAATGATGCTGCATCTGTAAGATCAGGAATAAATTCTGGAGCCTTGAGTTTATCTAACTCAGGATCACTTCGAAATGAGCGATCGCCTGCAGAAGTGCTGACATCATCTGAAAAGCAGATAGCCTATCACACTTGTGTTGCTTTGAGGCAATATTTCAGGGCCCATCTCCTTGTGTTAGTGGACTCCATTCGTCCTAACAAGAGCAATCGTAGTGCTGCTAGAAATAATCCAAGTGCAAGGGCAGTGTACAAGCCCCTTGATATTAGTAATGAGGCAATGGATGGAGTATTCCTACAATTACAAAAAGACCGGAAGCTAGGTCCTGCATTTGTTAGAACACGTTGGCTAGCAGTTGAGAAGTTCTTGGCATCTAATGGACATGTTACCATGTTGGAATTATGTCAGGTATGATATAGTTATTGTACACTTGTCCTGTATCTTGCAATTTATTTATTTATCATTTTCTTGGTTGTTTGTAGGCCCCACCTGTGGAGCGATATCTGCATGATCTGCTTCAGTATGCTTTGGGTGTTCTGCACATTGTTACATTGGTACCTAGCAGTCGTAAGATGATTGTAAATGTAACTTTAAGCAACAATCGTGTTGGTATTGCGGTAATTTTGGATGCTGCAAATATAGCTAGTAATCATGTGGACCCAGAGGTAAGTTTTTTCTGGTTGCAATTCTAGTGCTCATTGCCCTAATTTCAGCCGGTGGTGAGAGTTTTTTAGGATTTTGATAGACATACTGGATATCCCAATATATGGTCTCTTAACTTTTGTTTGCAAAATCTTCTCCATTTCAGATAATTCAACCAGCACTTAATGTTTTAGTCAATCTTGTTTGCCCTCCTCCTTCAATAAGCAATAAACCGGCTATGGTTGCACAAGGTCAGCAGTTGCCATCCTCCCAGACGTCTAATGGTCCTCCCTCAGAGGCTAGAGATAGAAATGCTGAACGAAGTGTTTCAGATCGAGGTGTTCACTCTACTAGCCAGATTGATCCTAGGGAGAGGAATGGGGAGTCCAATGCCATAGATCGAGGCAGTGCTGCAAGCTTAAGTACACAGGCTGTTGGTAGTACTCCACAGACTCCAGTTGCTTCTGCAACTTCTGGATTGGTTGGTGACCGAAGAATATCTTTGGGTGTGGGAGCAGGTTGTGCAGGCCTTGCTGCACAATTGGAACAAGGATATCGTCAGGCGAGAGAGACTGTCCGATCTAATAATGGTATAAAGGTTCTTCTCCATCTCCTCCAACCACGGATATATTCACCTCCTGCTGCGCTGGACTGTCTTCGTGCTCTAGCATGTCGAGTCCTGCTTGGATTAGCCAGAGATGATACAATTGCACACATATTGACAAAGCTTCAGGTGGACACCTATAACTGATTTTTATTAAACTGAGTCATCAAAAACTGTACTTGTCAGTATCATTTGGAAGTTGAGATAAATCTGCTTCAACTTTATTCTTTTGCACCAGTTTAAATTATCTTCTGACGACTGATGACTTCAGAAAAAGAAAGTACATATTGTCAAATGTTCTAATCAAATATCGTGTTTTATTTGTTTGGGTGTTCTAGGTTGGGAAAAAGCTGTCAGAACTGATTCGGGATTCTGGTAGCCAAACTCCTGGAACGGAGCAGGGTAGGTGGCAAGCTGAACTTTCCCAGGCTGCCATTGAGCTTATTGGGGTGAGACGCATTTCCAGTCTTTGCGAATGCATTAGTTTGTTAACTGTTTCTCATTGGCATCTCTTTAATTTACTTGATTTCTTTATCGGTCTATCTAAATAAGAAATTTCAGCTTTAAGATTGTCCAGACAAAAAGTGCATCTGGGGAGAGCATGACAAGAGATATTTTCAGACATGTTTAAGATCTGAATTTATTCAATCTAACTCATCCATGTGTGCTTGTTTGGCAAAATTTTGGTATTAGAATTAATTCAAAGAATCTTTGGCATCTATGTAGGATGTAGTTACAAAATTGTGTATCTGCTTGTTTGTTTGCGACCAATATTTTGTGAGTGTGGGAGGTCATGCACAAATGCGAGCGTTTTCTTTATTTGGTTGATTGTTTCTCTGGAAATCATATGGTAGCAAATATAGTTTCATAGTACTGGACCTAAATGTTTCAAGTATTCGACTTTTGGGTTGTGTTTGTATTTTTTAATTTTTGGTTTTGATTTGTTTGTGTTTTGTAATTCTGGGTTTTGACTGTTGGCCACAAAAGTGTTGCGAAGTGAATATCTATTTTTCACTATTGGACCTCAAAAATTTTTGAATCATGATACGAATTGGGATTTCAGTTTTGAAAATTGAAAACTTAAGCCACAAATCTGATATACACTAAAATGTTTAGTGCCATAAAATTAAGGCTTCTGGGTATATGCTGGAGAATTACTATATTAGTGTATAAAGCCCATTGGATGACTTAAACGAGATTTATGTTTTTGTTTGCCATTGAGTATCAATTTGAACTATTTTATACTCTTTAGAAGAAAAAATAAAGTATGTAATTTTTTTTTTCACTTTTTGATTCATAATATAAAATTTTTTATTTACAAGCTTGGTAGAGATGAAGTTGGTGTTAGTTTATGTTTTGTCACATTGGACATTTTGTTTTGGTAATTTGCTTGTGATTCAAGACAACTTTAACGTTTCTTTATTGATAATCAAAGCTTAATGAACATCAGTTCAATGCCTGGTTGGGTGAGAATAATTAAAGAATTTATTATTGTTATTTCTTATCTTAAATTTTCAAATTTTCTCTTGAAAGCAATTGAGCTCATAAGTTTCTTAGGGAAAGCTGATCCTATTTCATGCTTCATATCAATTGCAGAGGTCATTTTCTCATTGAGTAGTGAAATGTATTGGAAATATTTACATTAGGACTTTAAGTATTAGCTGACTGTCACACTTGCACGCTATCTGAACGGGTGGTTTATTATCTAATAAAGTTGCTTTCTGAGAACAAAGTGAATTAGATCTACTTTGCTGTTTAATATGCTCTTTTGCCATGATGTTACTAGAATATAAACAAATAAAATATGAGCTGTATGAAGGGCTGCTTTTGATACTGCTGTTGTAATTGTTTTTTAGATTGTGACCAATTCAGGCCGTGCAAGTACATTAGCTGCTACTGATGCAGCTACTCCTACATTAAGGCGCATAGAAAGAGCAGCTATTGCTGCTGCTACTCCTATTACTTACCATTCAAGGTTTTTGTCCTCTCTCAAATTTTATCATTCTGGATTTTCCTATTCCGGTGCTACCTCCTCCCCTCCCTTTTGGGAGAACTCTTCTCTGATTGCTAATGACTTCCGTGTTATGTTTTCTTGTGCAGGGAACTTTTGCTTTTAATTCATGAACACCTACAGGCATCTGGGTTGGCACAAACTGCTTCTATGTTGCTTAAAGAGGCACAGGTTACTCCTTTGCCATCATTGGTTCCTCCCTCTTCTCTTGCACAGCAGCCCACAACACAGGAAGCTTCTTCAACACATATTCAGTGGCCCTCTGGTCGTACTCCGTCTGGATTTCTCTCTAACAAATTAAAGTTTAATGCAAAGGATGAGGATGCCGTCTTGAAAAGTGATTCTGTCTCTGCAAAGAAGAAATCACTAACTTTCTCGTCATCTTTTCATTCAAGACTCCAACTTCTTGACTCTCAGCAATCATCTGTAAGGAAATTATCAAATACTGCTAAAGAATCTTCAGAAACTAGTGGAGTAGAGACTGGATCGGAATATTCAGTGAAACATAACATTGATACTGGTTCTCAGTTTAAGACTCCAATAGCTTTGCCAGCAAAACGGAAGTTGTCTGATTTGAAAGACATTTCAATGTTTTCTTCATCTGGAAAAAGATTAAATGTTGGGGATCAAGGAGTCCGCTCTCCTATTTGTTCAAGTGCAATTCGTAAAAGCGGCCTGCAGCCTGATGCAGTTGGACTTTTCACCCCAACTTGTAACCTGAAAAATCAACATAGCCGTTGTATGGGTGACTTGGACGAGAATCAGTGCAGTATATCAAATCTAGGTCAGATGACACCATCCTCCCAAGTTTTAAACGACCTTCAGCCCAGCAACCCTGAGCGTGTAACATTAGATTCTCTAGTGGTTCAGTATTTGAAGCATCAACATCGGCAATGTCCAGCTCCTATTACAACACTTCCTCCATTGTCACTTCTGCACCCGCATGTCTGTCCTGAACCAAAGCGAAGCCTTGACGCGCCTTCTAATGTGACCGCTAGGCTTGGTACGCGCGAGTTTAAATATATGTATGGTGGAGTACATGGGAATCGCAGGGATCGTCAATTTGTTTACAGTCGGTTTAGGCCTTGGCGCACATGTCGGGATGATGCTGGTGCCTTGTTAACATGCATTACATTTGTTGGCGATTCGTCTCATATTGCTGTTGGAAGCCATAACGGGGAGCTGAAATTTTTTGAATCCAACAACAGTAATGTAGTAGAGAGCTACACAGGTCATCAGGCTCCTTTGACTCTTGTTCAGTCTTTTGTTTCAGGCGAGACCCAGCTATTACTTTCTTCAAGCTCCCAAGATGTTAGATTGTGGGACGCAACTTCAATTTTAGGTGGTCCTAGCCATTCATTTGAAGGATGCAGGGCAGCCAGGTTTAGCAATTCTGGGAATGTTTTTGCAGCCCTGTCATCAGAATCTTCTCGGCGGGAGATCCTCTTGTATGATATCCAAACATGTCACTTAGAGTCGAAGTTGACAGATACATTTGCAGCCTCTACAGGGCGAGGTCACGTTTATTCTTTAATCCATTTTAACCCTTCTGACTCAATGCTGCTTTGGAATGGTGTCTTGTGGGATCGACGTGTCTCTGGTCCTGTTCATCGCTTTGATCAGTTTACAGATTATGGTGGTGGAGGCTTTCATCCTGCTGGCAACGAGGTATGCATAATCTTACATCCGTTTAAACAATAGAATTTTGAAACATGGATCAGACAAAGCACCATATTATTCTATTATAAATAATGGGAATTGTAACTTTGGAAGAAAATTATCTTAAATTGACTACTAGTGAAAAGTAAAATAAAAAAGGCATATGCAAAATGTGGGTATACTACTTTCTCATAAGTCTGTATGGAAGTCGATGAAGGGATGTGTAAAGCTTTGAATATTTTCAACTTTTTTGAAGAAAGGTTGTGATTCTTTTTTAATGTTTGTAAATAAATGTTCTTGGACCAGGTTATTATAAACTCTGAAGTCTGGGATCTGCGCAAGTTCAGATTGCTACGCAGTGTGCCTTCATTGGATCAAACATCAATAACATTCAATGCGCGTGGTGATGTAATGTATGCTATCTTAAGGAGAAATCTTGAGGATGTAATGTCAGCAGTCCACACTCGACGCGTCAAGCATCCTCTTTTTTCAGCTTTCCGCACAGTGGATGCAGTTAATTATTCTGACATTGCAACTATCCCTGTGGATCGCTGTGTTCTTGATTTTGCAACTGAGCCTACAGACTCATTTGTTGGGCTGATTACCATGGATGATCAGGATGAGATGTATGCTTCTGCCAGAATATATGAAATTGGTCGTCGGAGGCCAACGGATGATGATTCTGATCCTGATGATGCTGAAAGTGAGGAGGAAGATGAGGATGACGACGATGATGATGGGGATGTTGATCCTCTTTTAGGCCCTGGTCTTGGTGGGGATAGTGGCAGTGATGCTGATGATATGAGCAATGATGACGAGGAGGATGATAGTGTGAGTGATCTTGATGAAGATGAGGATGGGGATTTTATTTTGGATGATGTAGACTTTGATGGTGGACCTGGCATATTGGAGATTGTGACAGAAGGTGACGAAGATGATGATGATAGTCAGGTACTTGAATCCTTAAGTAGTGATGATGAGGATTTTGTGGGTAATGGCTTTGGGTATTAATTTTTAATCGAGGATAAGCTGTAATTATTTTCTTTCTTCATTATATTCATTTTTGAGCGAAATGTCAATTATTTTTGCTCAAAATTTTGCTGGTATCTTTAACCTTTATGTCAAGCGAATTTATTATGCCGGAAGGTTTAGAAGTGCAGTTGTATATAATAATTGTTACAAACCGCAGTTCTACCGAGAGCCACTTTGTGGTCCTCCCTCCTATGATCTAATAGAGGAAGAAGGAAGAGTCTACCCCTTAACTGTATTTATCAATCATCTTCATTTGTGTTCTACTTTTTCCCACCAAAAAGAAAGACTATACTTAACAACGGGAGTTTGCATCACATCTGAATCTTAACAGCGACAAAATCAGACTAGGTTTTTTTTTTTTTTCTGATTTTTATTGTTTCCATATAACTTCATATTTAAATAAATTAAAAAAACTGTGGTTAACTAAATTTTTACTTTAATTATAATTTACTAGTCTAAAATAAGAGGTTAGGTGTATGTGTAGTGAAGTATGGCTTAAAATATCAGTGCACATGAAGTTAAATAAAAAATATATATAACAAAAATATAATCCAAATGGAGTTTTTTTTTTTTTGGTAAATAGTCACATAGTATAGGTGAAGTTTCATTATATATACTTCCCTTGTTTTCCCATCTAGTTTCATTTGCTAAGAAAGGATGATGCTGTTGCAGACTATTCACGAACGTGAAAAAAAACACATACCTTTGGTTAAAACTTGAATTTTAACTCTTATTTTATTTTATTTTTAAATGTCATGTGTAAAGTTACTTTCTGTGAAAGCGTACCTCTAATCGATACAGCCAAAATGGTGATACGATAGCATATATATATATATATATATATGGTATTATAATCTACATTATTTAAATTTCATTAGTTAACTTCTTTTGATGTGTTTTTAATAAATAAACAAATTATTAATAAAATAAGTAATTAAATAATTGTTTTATTTTAAAATGATTATTAAATAATTTTTATTTTAAAATAACTGTCACATACTTTTTTAATACTATCTTACGAAAACTATACATAGTTTTAAATTATATTATTATCGTATTTTTAATTAATAACTCAAAAAAAATTATAGTATTTTAGTGTCATAACACAACACGTTTTCAAGAAGTGCGCGTGTATTCACTGTATCCTGAAACAACAATAGCCGTCGAAGTCCAAAACCCTTCACTCTGCAACTCTCGCTTCACTAACTATCACTTCACTCGTAGTCTGCTTGTGAGACAATGATGATGGCAGGGACATCCAAAACCCTAACAAATATTTTCCCCTCTTTCCCAATCACAACGAAACCCCAAAACCCACTCACCACAAACACCAATAACCCATCTTTCCCTTCCTCTCGCCTCCGCCACCGTGCCATCTACGCGGTTGCCAACCCGGTTCAACCTCCACAATTAGCCACCGACTCAACCACTCCGGGTCAGTACCGAGTCGACGTGCTCTCTGAATCGCTCCCCTTCATTCAGAAATTTCGCGGCAAGACCATAGTCGTCAAGTACGGTGGCGCTGCCATGAAGTCCCCGGAGCTTCAGGCTTCCGTAATCAACGACCTGGTCCTCTTATCCTGCGTGGGCCTCCGTCCCGTCATGGTGCACGGCGGCGGCCCCGAGATCAACACCTGGCTTGGACGCCTTAACATCCCCGCTGTCTTCCGCGACGGCCTCCGCGTCACCGACGCCGATACCATGGAGATCGTCTCCATGGTCCTCGTCGGCAAGGTCAACAAAACCCTCGTCTCCCTCATCAACAAGGCCGGGGCCACCGCCGTGGGTCTCTCGGGCCTCGATGGCCGCCTCCTCACCGCCCGCCCCAGCCCCAGGGCCGCCGATCTAGGATTCGTCGGCGAGGTCGCCAGAGTCGACCCCGCCGTCCTCCGCTCCCTCATCGACACCAACCACATCCCAGTCGTCACCTCCGTTGCCGCCGATGAGTCCGGACAGCCCTACAACATTAATGCCGACACCGTCGCTGGAGAACTGGCTGCAGCACTCGGCGCGGAGAAGCTGATTCTGCTGACCGACGTGGCGGGGATCCTGGAGGATCGCAACGATCCCAACAGCTTGGTGAAGAAGATTGACATAAAAGGAGTGAAGAAAATGGTTGAAGAGGGAAAAGTTGGAGGTGGAATGATACCTAAGGTTAATTGTTGCGTGAGATCACTGGCACAAGGGGTCACCACTGCGAGTATCATTGATGGTAGGGTTCCTCACTCTTTGTTGCTCGAGATTTTAACTGATGAAGGTGCTGGAACTATGATAACTGGCTAACTCTATTTATGCATTTTCTTCTTATTTTGTTTCAATCCTCTCTTTTTCTCAATCCCCTATGAACTACCTTCAGTTGAGGTGCATTGCAGCATTTGTTTTGTTAGATTCTTGATTTTTTAAGTGCGTCTAATGTAGAATTGAATTGAATATAAGGTAGTTGATCAATCATAGCATGCAGAGTCATTAGCCATCTCTGAATGGTCAATTATTTAAGAGATTTCATGGATCATTTCCATGAGGCACACAAATTGGGTTATTAATTCCAATAAACTTGGGAGCTAGTATCACCCCAAGGATAGGGTTATGGATAATGATTTTTTCTTTAGTTCTGCATTACAAGAAGCCTTTGGCTAGGGTACCAAAGTTTGATTAATGGATTCTGCAATTTGATTATGAACATTTTATATCACTACCGCTTGGCTTGCTTGGTTTGTGTCCATTGTTATTGTCACTCACATCCACTTTCATCTCATGATGATCATTTTTTACAATGCTGTGATGCATAATCATCATAATAAAATGCCTGCAGATTTTTTTTTTTGAATTGGTCCCTTTTTGTTTGGAGAACTAGCCTTTGTAATGTGATGAAAGCAAACGGAAGGTTTATTTTGTTAGCACAGATTCGTTTAATGCCTAAATTTGCAATTGATATCATGAAGAGGCAAGGAAAAAAAATCAACATAACTTATACTCAACTGAGAGTTTGTTAGAGATATTAAGCAATGTGTGATTACTTATCAAATGCAATGTTCTGGAAGTCAATGATTCACTCAATCTATAATTCACATCTGGCACTAGAGATTACAATTACTAGTACTTTTTACAGATTTTAACTTTTGCATGTGTTGGGACTATGGGATTGAAATAAGCTATGTTAGATTTTGTGGAAGTCTAGGTTAACATGCTTTATCATCTCAGGATTGAACTAATTTGTGGCTTTGGAGTATTTTGCAACCCTGTTCTTACTAAGGACATTTTCTTTTAGAATAGGAAAATTATTTTTTGACAGTTTTGACAATGTCGTCTTAACATCACCTCATTTGATAAAAGAGAGGTTTGATGTGACTTACCTCATTTGATAAAATCATTTGATACAAGAGAGGTCTGATGTAGTTTGAAAAGAGAAGAGAAAATTTTGGTGTGGTTTGAAAAGAAAACTTTGTCAAATTGTAAAAAAAAAAAAAAAGTGTCAAAAAGTATATCCTGGAGAATTACCCACATAAATATTCACCTTGAAAGCATATGTTCAGCTACATATTGTTATTACTCACATAAATATTCACCTTAAAGCATATGTTCAACTACATATTGTGTGACATGTGATTGAAAGGATAATAAGACTTCATGGCTACTAAAATTCATGTGATTTACATAATCAATTTTTATATACATAATCCCAAAGAACATTAAAGAATAATTAAAAAATATAATTATAATAACAGAGCTTGTGTAAGTGATTTCTTTTTATGTATAGAGTAAATTAAAATTACTTGCATTTTTTTTTTATCTTTTTTTCTTTATATAAGTATATTAAATTAAACTATAAAGGAATCATCATTAAAATATTTTACGTAATTTATAATAATATATAAAAGGGATTTTTCTTTTTGTGTTCACATTTAAAAATATTAATTTTATCCTTTAAATATAATAATTTATTAAATTTTTAAAAATTGATGGGTATTTTTGCAAGCTTTTTATAAAATTAGTTATATTTGTTTTTTCTTTTCTTCTTTATTTATTAATGGTTATTATTTGTATGTTATGATATATTTTACTTTATTTTTAATAAATATAATTTTAGTTTATATATTTACTTAATAATATTATAATATTATCACCTATTAATATAATATCACTCATATCTAAAAATTACATAAAAATAGGCGTAGGCGTGGTAGTGTCCCTGTGTTTGCGTTAGTATTGTGTTTATGTTGTGTGTTTACGTTAGTACAACATAAAAGAAATAAGACATAATACCAAAACTTTAAATAATCAAGTGAGCAATATATCACAAGAAATAATTTTAAACAAAAGGGTGAACCACTTTATAATTGAAAACTTATAAAATAACAAAAGTATAAATGAATAATTACTACTTAATGTAACACTAGTTATCAAAATTTCATATAAATAATAGTAATTTCAGCAGTATATTTTTATTAAATATAATTAAAAACGTTAAATTTAATTACAACCCACGATGATCATAAATTGAAATTTTGATTGCATTACAATAATTTCAAATCTCATTTATGTTTTAGACATATTAAGGTAAGGTATAACAAAAGCTGGGTCCAAGCCAACATTTTGTTAATCGGTTAAATATACTTTTAATATCCAAATTTGATACAAAATCAGGACGACCGTATATTTTTCTAATTAATTTTAGTTGTCAAATTTAAAAATGAATAAATATATTTCTTTTTATCATAACAATTAAATAATTTTAAGTTTAATTTTTTCACGTATTAAATAATATTTCATACTTATATTTAAATTAAAATATATCAAACATTATATAAAAACATATTAAGAATATTTTACACCATTCACTTAGAAATTGTATCAAAATTTGAAATTGAAACTAATTTCAATTTTATATTCAAGTTTATATCGAAAACAAATTTAACATAGTTTTAAAGAGCTTAAGCAATATTTATGAAAGAAAAAATGAGTACAACTAAATATTAATCTCCGTTGATGTTTCCTGTGGAAATGTTCTTATTTATTCGTTTTGTTTTACTACCAATTTCATTTTACTAACCTGTTAAATTCTATAAAATCAACGTTGTAGTTAACTCCACATTCCAAATCCATATGAAAATGATCATGATGTCGAGGTACCACGTATGGCAACTTCTTCAAAAGTAATTTTTTTAACTTGTAATTGCTGGCAACAACTCTTATTCATCAGACTTTTACTTCCCTCAATTCCAGCTCTTCCTCACAAATTTTCAAAATAACCATTTTATTATCTGAAAAAGTGGCTTCTAGAAAATATATTAAAAAAAAAATCCTGAACCGGTTTATGGGATTTTCAAAATAAGATTTTTGAAATAAAACTTTCAGAACAAAATCCTTTAAATCAGATTTTCATAATCAAAATTTCAGAATGCCTATAATGCTTTCTGGAATAAATTTTCAAGAATACTCTTACATCAAATACATTTTACATCAAATACATTTTGAAAATAATTTTTCAAAATTATTTAAAAAATTGTTTTCAAAATGTAATTTATTTAATTTTGATGTAAGAGTATATTTAATTTATTCCCCAAATTTTATTTAATTTATATTTCTTTCTAAAATAAAAGGGAAATGTTTTTATTGTGGCATTTAAATCCTGTGAATCATGCAGAGGTGGCTGCCCTTGTTTTCTTAGATTCATGATGACCTACAGTGCGCATACATCAAACTAAACTGCATATAGATTCTCTAGCCATAACTAAATATTATATACTCAAATACTCAAGAAATTTCTAGGATCTTATCAAAGAGACCAAATATCGGAGAAGCAAAAAATTTAATCCTTCAAAAAATTATGGCTCTTCAAATCCCCCAAAATTTGGTGACATATGCTTTAGTCAAAATGCAGGTTCATGCCAGCCCTAAATAGACTCGGACAAATCTGTCTTCCCTTCATGTGACTCGTTCTCTGAATCCAATACCATTATAGATTCTAATGCAGAATTGCGAGTGGGTCTCTGTCTCAATGTTTGCTTTGTAGTTAAGCCTCTGCTTTCTAAAATAGCATGGCTAGGAACTCCAGCTAGCCTCTTGCTGCAGCGAACCCCCTTGGGATAAGAAACTGCATGGCTTGAGGGAGCTTCTGAGTTCACTAACTCTCCATCAACACAATTCTCCTCCTCGCTGCTACCATGATTCTCAACATCATAACCATCATCATCATCATCATCAGATACTTGCACGATATCCTGCTCAGAATCACTGCCTGTTGAAACATCTTTTGTGTTGGATTGATCTTCTGATTGTCTGGTTTTGTCTTGGTCAGCAACATGAGATGTTTTCCTTTTACTGAATATTAAAAATTATACAACCAGAGTCAGATGGAGACAAACACATCTAGAAAATTGAAACAACAATTACATATTAGCATGTTTTGCTTTAACCGAAGTCAAAACAAGTTGTTCTCCATCACTTCCAGTTCATCGAGTGAGCATGTGTGACAAAGCAATGATGTAAAAGAGTATAAGTTGAAAGAAAAGTTTTACTTCGCTCCTTTTTTTCGTTTCATTTAATAGTTGAAAAAGTTATTCCTATTCAGCAGGGATAATCCTAAAAGCAAATAGAACATTGATGACAAGGTAGAGAATATGATGTAAAACATACTTTGTCAGCTGTATTGCCTCCCTCATTGTTCGATCATAAGCTTCTGCGATATACCCAAACAGAACTAATCAATATCTGAACTTTAAATTGATACCATAGAGAAGCTGGCAAAGGAAAGAATCAAAACGAACTTATAGTCGCTTGATAATGTTAGAAGCATTAAAAAAAAACTCGTGAATACTTGTCATATTATGAATTTTGCCATTAACGATTCACTCAATCTAATTCACAAACACGTTTGAATTGACAGCAATGGGGAAAAAGTAGGGGTCAAGATAAAATTAGAAACTCAATTATAAGATTGAAATATCAGAGATGAGGATTGATTTTTAAATAATTTAAAATCTTATTCTAGATAGTTTAAGTTTCAAAGATTTTTAAATCTAAGCATGTTTTAGTTTTTAAAAACTAGTCTAGTTTAAGGCATGTTTTAACAAATAGCTTTTTCTAACTTTTAGTTTCAAAAATATATTAATTTCAAAATTCTGTCACATTAAAAACAGTTGTTATATCAATGGTGACGATACAATACATACAGCAATCTTATAATTGAGAATAAAGGTGAGAAAGATAATTTCCAATAGTAACAAAAAAAATTGTCAAATGTAGCAAGAGAATCTTAAAATCTGAACCAAAATCTCAAATATGTTTTTCTCAGTTTTGAAAATGAACGTAGAAGTGTGTTGGAATTTAGCTAAAAACCATTACAACTCCACGTTTACCAAATGAGTTTATATTGAAAATTGCATTCGAAAATAAAAAACCTGCAATCACCCTGAACGAGCCTTAACTGTTTCATGTGAACACCATCATCACTCCCGAAGAGAAACTAAAATAAAGTATACAAAACTGGTGAAACTAAGATTGGGTTCATTCGATCAGAGAAAGTTTAGATAAATAATTTATAGGAATTCCAAACAGTGAAAAGTAAGAATTCAAGTTCTATGCATAATATTATGAAATGTTAGGACATTCACAAGTGTACAAACATCCTCTCCTGCTCAGTGAACAAGACCCATCCTCACTAACCAAGCATGCAATACATAAACAAACTACAAAGCAATGCACAAGACAGGCAAATTCATTAACATGCAGGATAACAATTGTCAAGTGCATCAGAATTAGTAGGTGTCAGATTGCAAGATGCTGATGCGGTGTAATTGAACATTTAACACATACTTACCAAATGTATAACAAATAGGTCTTCGAGTGCGACAGGCACGTGTATTTCCAGAACAGTAGGAGTTCTGAACATCCTTTAACAGCATATCCTGTCTCTGCTTTCTCTTTATTGCTTTTGCTTTCTTCTGCACAAATTAAAGGAAATATTCTCATACATCAATATCACAATCGAAGATGTGATGTGATGTTCTGTAGAGTGAATGTCCACCTATCAAACACTAAACAAAAAGGATGTCCATACCTCCCGAAGCTTTTCAAGAGCAGGAATAGCATCGCTCTGAAGCTTTGTACTGACAGAAACTTCCACGGCAGACTTGCTGAGCGAGAGTTTTTCCTGCAATTAACATTTAAAGATTAAGTTAATAAAGGTTTCGAATCCATGGGGAAAAGCATGGCAAAAGGTGGATAAATTCATCTCACAGCTGCTTCTGAAAATTCTTCAAGATTGGAAGCAAGGGTTTCCCACTGAATGGTGGGGAGTGATAAACGCCTATTACCCTCATCTTTTGGAATTGAGTCTGATTTAATAACTTCCCTGTACAATCTGTGACTCTGACCTTTTGAAGTTGCATCGTACCTATGACAAAAATAGACACATTAGCAATGACAATTTTAAGGTTTTGGGAATCTTAAAGATTGGATCATACTTGATAAGGAAAAAGTACCAGTAAGATGTGCCGGTTCTATCTCTTCCTAAGGCTTCTTTGCGAAAAGATGAGATTTGAGTTCCTTCTTTTAAAGCTTTATTTATGTATAACACTGCATCATGTTGCTGAATATAAACAAACAACCAAGCAAAATAATTTATATCAGACAAAATTAAAACAGCAAAAGGGATTAAATAAGAAAAGGGTGGAATAATCAAAGATGATATCAGCAAAATAGTCTACGAGGATTATGAAGTCATGAGAATGCAAAAGTATTCATATGTTTATATATTAAATAAACAAAAATATAAAGAAACCAATCAGGAGATGATAATACATCAGCTCTAACTTCGCAAAGCGCTTTTAGCAGTAGTAAGCGATCTGATGGATCAATTTCCTTGTACTTGGATATCTCCTGCCTGCACAGGCATTGATGACAATAGTTTTATTAAAAAAAAAAAAAAACATTGAAATCAGTAACAATCAAACATGATCGGTGTATCTCAGTACCCTTTTGATGGTACAAGTGGAATCTCACCCTCAGCAACCTGTAACACATGCAAGTATATTCAGTCAGAAATTAAGAAAATAGATAAAGCAAAGTCAAACACAGTGTTAGTGATTTACCCATGGCCACCACATAGTAAGTTTCTTACAGAGTGCAGTCACCCATTTGTCAGAATCCTCCAGTGTTTTACTCACAGGTGGCATTCCCTGGCAGGAACACAATCTATGCTAAATCCACAACAAAAATAATGATAGGATAGGAAGGCATCGACAGAAAAATAAAATCCATGTGAAGAATATAATAATATGATTGATTTGAGGGAGTAAACCAATTTACAGAATTAGTATATTCAACTTTCATGACAAAATGCACCCCATTGCATATTTGGGGCTATCTTTACAATATTCAGGCAACCAAAAATTGTCCACTCTCCTGTGTCTCTATTGGACTTGGAGTATTTGACCAGTGGATCTAAAATTAATATTAAAATCCAATGAAACACTTCATTTGAAGTAAAAACTAATAAATTGGAGCATTGAACAAGTTCAACTCGTATTATTGCCATACAATCACATCAACCAAGTAATTATCACCGTCTAACACTTCTTACCCATACCAGAAACCACACACAAGGACATGGAAAAACACAAACAATCCTCCAGCCATTCTACATGCAAGAACTCAATCTAGAAACACAAAAATTACCAAAATTGCAACATTTCTACATTTGTACAAAACCTCTCTATTACTACCACTATCAATCTCATGCATCCACACATCAATTAATAATATTCTGGAAAAAAAATGTTTTTCTTTTCCACACACAAAAATAGAACTTTCAACAACCCACGGACAATAAAGTACCTTCAAAAGCTCAATATGAAGGTGAGCAAGCGAAGCGTCAGGCTTAACAAGCCCAATCTCAATATCCTCAGCAGAAAGCTTCAAATTTTTTCCAAGTACGGGATTAAACACCTAAACAGATAACAAGATAGCAAGTACATAAGAATAGGCATAAACATTAGTCACTCTACTGAAAAAATAAAGAATATACAATCCTTTACGCAATTTGCGACCTACTGAAACAATTTCACACCTGTCTCAAAACGCCATTCAAAAGGAAAATAAATTACAGATCTCTTACCTCCAAAAAATTCAGAACGGACGCGAGTTCCCATCTCCCGCGCAGCTTCGATATTTCTATCTCCAAATCGCTCTCCTCAAAACCTTGCTTATTGTCACCACCTTCTTCTGCTGCCTGCATGGTTTCTCGGTAACTTTGCCGTCTCAATTAGAACCACCAACAAATGATCAATATGAAAAATTAAAACACTAATATTGTGATGTGTAAGATATCAAAGAACACATTGTAGTTTCCCGCTCAAATATAGTTTCACTTTTTACCACTGGAAAGTTTAACATAACATAACACACTCTTCTGTATTTTGTAGTTTCTAGGGTTAATTTTTTCAGAATGGCGCCTTCAAAATTGGATTCCCTCGCGGTTCATTAAACGCACAGTTTAATCCCAGCAATATGTTCACAGTATTGATTGCCAAAGTAATAGTAACTACTACTATTGCACATTTTTGTACTAATCTTGACATAAATTTATTTCAATTTGTAAATTAATTAAAGTTTGTAACAATTATTACTATAGGTAGGGGAACATATAAAATCATATTTTACTATTTTTTGTGCTAATATTTTGTGACAGTGTTATCTGGTTTGTTATTTTATATTATCATTATTATAAAGTATTTTTCTTCGCAATAATATTTGAAAATCTACTATAATAGCAACAATAATATCTTATTTTTGATTCAGTTAAAAATTTATATTAGAAATTTAGATATAATTTGAAAGTTTGGTGCTATATAAAATTGAAAAAAGGTGAAGAATTTATTTAATTGAGGTATTGAATTCCATGTTACATCTACATTTTACATTAATCAAAATCTATTCATTTTTATCCTCATATGTCAACTTATTTTTTATAAGTTTAACTTGATCACGAATTTTCATATTTTTAATTAAGTTCTATTAAAATAAATTTAATCTAATAAATATTTAATTAATATTTAATATTTTGCTTAGTATGTGTCATTTTAATATTTTTGCCAATAAAGTTATATGATTATTATTCTCTCTTATTAATTTGCTAATAATATGAATTTTTATAATTAATATGATATAATATTGTGATTAATGTAAAATATGTGCGTTTTATTACTTTTATATTGTTAATGTTGACGTGGAATAATCCCTTAATGATCGTAACTGATTATGTGTAAAAAACATAACGACCTAGTTATTTATTTAAAAGTTATTTTATATAAACAATGATATCAATTTATATTAACACACAAAAGATATGTGTAGAAAGAAAAAAAAAAAAAAAAAAAAAAAGTAGGAATGACAATACATGTTGTCACAACCCACTTATCTACATCTGGGGTCATCTCACCCTACAAAAGAAATACCAATTTATTTTTCTTACCTGTCTTACATAATATTTGATCAACATATACATAATTTTTTTTTTGTAATTTATTCTCTCAATTATAACATAATTATAACATGTAAAGTATAAACTAACTTCTTATTTTAGAATATTAGGATACAATATTTTAATAACTTTATTTTCATTTAATTAAATTAGTACAAATAATAAACTTTATAAATTTATTCAATAAAATAAATAATAATTTTACAAATTGTTATAAATTTTATAAAATATGTATATGAATAAAACTAACATCAGAAACTAAATTTCAAATGGAATTTACAACTAATTCAAGATCATCAAAAAAAACAAACTTATTTAGAGATAAATATACACAATATTTGTATAAGAGGATACTGAATTATGAAAACATTTTTTTAAAAAATCATATAATACAAATTATGCATGTCAACCCTTCCCACTTCGATGTTGGCCAACACAAACTGTGGACTATATAGGTAGACTAGGTTAAGATACTTTATGTGTCCTCGCCTTTTCTTACAAAATAGAGATAGTAACGGGATGGAATGGGACGAGATTGACTATCTTATACTCATCTTTATTAACAAAAAAACAAAATTCATCCTCATTCAAATACTTAAATTCAATGTGTATTAAATTTTTGTCTCATCATCATTCCTATCAAATAAGGAATATATACTCATATCCATTTTGTTACTGTTTCAATATTAAATAATTAAATTTTATAAAATAATAAAAATTACTACAAAGGAAGTATAATATTATAATATTAAGGTGAAGGTTATTTTTTTGATATCAAATATTAAAAAAAATTATATTATAATTATATTATAATTTTATACATTTTAAATTAAAATATCAAATAAAATTTTATGAGAACCAAAATATCTATTAAATTTGCAAACGTTAATGAATTCTAGTTGATAATTTTTTTTTCTTAAATATAT
>Ga0214544_1001675_pt1 | contig 46592 bp, 19 predicted proteins | sample CNSS3metaG_FD_160074 | JGI IMG/M metagenome (GOLD analysis project Ga0214544, IMG submission 160074) | Root nodule microbial communities from cowpea collected in UCLA plant growth center, Los Angeles, California, USA - CNSS3 | ecosystem: Host-associated > Plants > Roots > Nodule | place: USA...
ATGTGAAAAAAAATATATATATATATATATATATATATATATATAATATAATATAAACGGTAAAACACTTTTAATGTTCTAATAGTAATCTAAAATGTTTTCAATAAAAAAGTTTTTTTTGTCAATGCTAATTTGAGAAAGTTTTTAGTTAATATTAGTTAAAATGATAATAAAATAGTTAATTCAAGCACATCTAAATTTAATAACCTTAATAAATATCAACTAAAATAATTATTATCAAATTAATTAAAAATAATCTTAACTGATACAAATAATAAAAATGTTTGTCGAGTTTTAACCTTTTGGTTAAAATGTCTTAATTATCGGCAAATGTTTACTAAAAACATATTTTTAAAATATATAAATATTTTTTAATAATTAAGCTTTTATATTTAGTGTTAATTGAAAGATTTTATAAAAAAAAATTGGAATTGAATAAACTCGAATTAACATATTTAAATTAAATATTAAAAAATATTAAATAAATTAAATTAAATGCATTTGAATTTTTTAAAATTAGTTGATGTCAAACTTACGATAAAGAAATTAATCTCCATATGAAAACAAGCAAGGGAATTGTCTTAGTGCTTTTAAAAGCATTATTTTTTATTAAATCTTTTGCACCTAAAACACTTTTATTTTATCTTTTGTTATCTTTTCACTGCAATTATTCGCCTTTATTTATTTGACCTTCTTTAATCTTCTTATAGTCCTATTATCTTTTCTTTTTTATCCTTCAGTTTTTTTCATTTTGCATTTCTTTGTGACAATTATTCTTAGCTTTAAATTATCTATAAGGGGAGTCATTCTTGTCCTCTGATTTTGGAAATATATTTTCAAATTTCAAAAAGGATAAAACTTAAAAGAAAATTTGTAAATGATAGAGAAAGATAACTAAACTGTATTTCATATCATTGTTTCCCATTAGGACCAACCTATTAGTAGGGGAAGGTTTATCTAATTCACATCAAGTTTTAGGTTAAAATACCATTACTCAAATTGTAAAAGATATCATGTTAGGCGAATGAGCGGATCCAAGGTACCGATAATACCATCCGTTCCGTTTTGGAGTGTGAAACTCCATCACAATTTTGTCTTTAAAAGACATCTTAAAGGGCGATATTAAATAATTTTAGACCTCAACTTCTATGCAATGTGAGACTATTGGATGTGAGTATTTAAATAGCCTTAAGCCTCAACTTCTACGCATTGTGAGACTATTGAGTGTGGTATGAACACAAGCGATTATTGAATGCATGTTTGATTTTGCGTCAAATTGATGTAGAATTAATTAAAATTAGTTTTGCGTCAAATTGATGTAAAATTAATTAAAATTGATTTTCTAACGTATAATCAAAATGTGTTTTTGTTTTCAAAATCAATTAAAAAGTAAAAAAATCATGTTGAATGAGAACCAACTCATTCTTGTTTCTGCTTCAGAGAATTGATTCAACACTGAACCAAAAATACCCTGAATCACATCACCTTTTCTTTGTTGTTCTCTTTCTTATTTTTCTCATTTTTTTTCTTTTTTTATTTATTCTTTCTTTATTTGTTATTTTAGAGTTGCCAAAGCATAATAGTTCTTTCTTTTAATTTTTCCTTTCCGAATCATGTAAAACATGAAAGCATAACGTGTTTTGTACTATTATCCAAATTAAAAGTACTGAACCAATGTAAACTCTAGGAAATGCTCTGAAAACTATTGACAAAAAGGATTAATTTGATATGAGCGAAACCTTATGACCCAAAAGAGAACTAAAAGTATTAAATTAAACAAAAATATAAAATACATAAATCCATTTAGTGTTTACGTAAATAAATTAAAATTGCAACAAAACGATTGACTGAAATTTCTTTTTCACCTTTATTTCTTCGTTTTCACTCGCTATTTTACGATTTTATTGCACTTCCTCCTTCTTCTTTTTGTATTTGTAGCAAAGGACTTTATGGGAATCAAATGAAAACTTAAATTGTTATAATTAATGTCGATTTCTCAACCCTCACTCAATTGAGCCGGTATGATTATTGCTACTTGATTTATATCATTTTTTCTATTTCCTCTAACTTATTTTCTTCTAGTAATAAGTACTTGGAAAATTTGTCCTAATACGTGTTGAATTTCAAAGAATTTTTTCCACCTTAACAAATTCGATTAGCATTATTTTCCTTCTAAATATTTCATGTTATATACAGCATATTAAAATTGGAGACCTTTTATTAAACTGAAACAATTCGCATACTCATTGGTTAGCTGAAAATATTATTAATTTTCGCTCTTCCGTCTAATTTAGGAAAAGTTTATAACAGGTATTCAAAATTGGCTGGTTCGATTAGCCCAATACGAGTTAGGTTGAGTTTTTAAAATTGGGTCTTTCTTCCTGCACCCCCACAAAACCCTTAATGCCCAAAATACCTTTTCTCATCTCTGGACGTTGTTACTGGTTTAGTGATTTGATTTCCGGATTGGAAACTTTGTTCCAGATTAAAACAAGATAAAATGAGTTCGTTTTGATTAGTTGTTCCGGAAAATATTTCTAGATTTAATAATATCACAAAAAAAAAAAATCTAAAATTGAGTGAACATTTGTTCCGAAAATGTATTTATATGCCGAATTGAATATTTCGAAATATAAAAAAGAAAATATTCAGAGCGAACATTTTGGAAGATATTAATATTTTTCCGAAACCTTTATTCTCGAATTTCTTTCTTATTATGGAATGACTGTTCTGAAAGATTTCTTTTAAATCTGAAAGTATCTTTCGAAACATCCGATCCGAAAAATAATAAAATTAAGGTGTGTGAACTTTTATTATATTTGTACGTGGATAAATCATGTTGCAAAACTAAAGTCCTTTTATATAAACGAGTGTCTACTAACAATTTATTACAATATGATATCGTCATGCCTTGTCACAATTTCTTAACCTCATTCTCATCCATGTTTACCATGTGACGATGCCATGATAAGGTGACAACGTAGGAGTTGTCTCTGTCAACCAACCTCGTTCATCTCGTGATAATGAATGAACAGTGTGGCAATATGCAAAACATTCTAAATAACAACAGTTGAGATTCGAAGGAACAACACAAGAAATGACACAGCATGATGAGAAAATCTAGATTGATTTTGTATTTAGACAATGGATGATGAGTTATCTATAAGAATTGTTGTATTACCCTCTGAATATAAGGTGGTATCATTTCCAACTGAAATGGAATTCTGGTAAGTGTGACTAAACTGAAACAACATGATAACGATGCAGTGTGTGCAGCATCTCTTGTAAAATTAACTGAACATGGAAAACACAATACAAAAGTAGATTGAAGAATCAAAACTAAAAGAACTCAAAGTCCAGATATTTACCCCCAGACTTCATCTCATTATTACCTCCCATCCTCTTACTACTATTGTTCATGCCAACACCAACACCAACACTATCAACTGCTTCTAACTTTGCTGCTACAACATCACATTCAATTGCTCTTGGAACTTCTGGTGGCGTGCTGCACCTGATCAACGCCCAGTTCACGCCTTCAAAGAACGGGTGCTGTTTGATCTCAGTCGCACCCCTCTTCACCCCGAGCCGGTGCTGCGGCTCCTTCACCAGCAGGCCGCGGATGAGATCACGGCTCGCATAACTGGTGGCCGGTGATTCCGGAAATCTGAGCTGCTGTCCAACTACGTTGAAGAGAGTCGCGCGATTTCCGGAACCTTTGAAAGGAGTCTTACCATATAATAGTTCATGCAAGAAAATCCCAAATGTCCACCAATCAACTGCACTTCCATGACCTTCTCCTTTGATGATTTCAGGAGCAAGGTATTCGTGAGTGCCCACAAAAGACATGGACCTAGCAGTTGTTGGTTCTGCAACAAGCTCAGGAAGTGTGCTTGATGGCGGGCCAGGATCGGCTTTAGGTCTCCGTGACTTCTTATTTTTCTGAGCGAAAAGGCGAGGCATGAAACATGAAGGCTGGATGCATACCGAGGAAGGCTCGATACAAGCCGGCTGCACGCAGAACGCACCGCCGGCTCGTTTGGAGGGATCGCCGTCAATATTTCTGATAAGGGTAGGCGAAACAGCACATCTGAGAGAAAGGTCGAAGTCTGAGAGCATTATGTGGCCATCATCTCGGACCAGCACATTTTCAGGTTTAAGGTCTCTGTACACCACTCCAAGCATGTGAAGATATTCAAGTGCCAACAGAACCTCTGCTGCATAAAACCTACACAGCATTTACAAGCATTTTATTAGTCAAAACAGCAAAGGAAAATACACCATGTGTGTAGAATAATACATATTTGCCAATTGTATTTTATACTGATTAGGAATTTTTAACATCTTCCTATTGTTTCAGACTTCATAGAGAAGCAACTCTGCATACTATTGAACAACCTAGCATCCCATATAAAGCCACTAATATAAGAACAGTTACAATATTCCCATGGAAGTCTTGTACCAGAACAATGATTTCATTCTATGTCTGCTACTTAAAGTTACAGCCTAATCATCTTGAAACAAGTCTTCCATGGACAATCTACCCATATATACACACCTATCGTGAAGAAATTTTCCCACAATTTAACAGCTTCAATAACCATGTAGATCTCTACATATTGCATTAAATGTTTGTGATAAATCAGAATTGTTAATGACAATATCAATGAGTATTTGTATCTGTAAAGTTCAAAGCATACCGTGCAGCATACTCCGAGAAATGTTTCCCAGGTTGTCTTTGCCTTAAGGTGTGAAGATCACCCCCTGGACAGTATTCCATTACCAAACAGCAGAATCTGTCTGTCTCAAAATGTGTATACAAAGTAGGAAGAAATGGATGGTCCAGCAACTGCAATATCTCTCGTTCTGTCTGAGCCCTAGTCAGCTTATTTCTGCTTGCTAAGGATGCCTTGTCCATAACTTTCATTGCAAAAAAGCATCGAGTTGCACTCAGTTCTGAGAGATATACACTTCCAATATCACCACAACCAAGTCGTTTGAGTAACCTAAAGTGACTCATGCCGAGAATTCCGTCGCGTGCTCGGATGGCAAGGATCGCCTTCCATCTAGGATCATTTCCTTTGTGTGGCTTATTGGCACTACCAGTTATGTTACTCCAGTTGCTGTCATCACTGAGGCCACTGCTATCACTTGCTCTACTAGCACTGGTTTTTGCACTCTCCAGTGAATCCCCTCTTACACTTCCTTTTGTGCTATCACAATTCCTGTCCAAACTAAGCATGCCATCACTAGTCACTGCATCACTCCGGTATGTACTTGCACAACTATTAACTATGCTCATTGTTCTCACAACACTAGCACTATCAACACTACTAAGAGGACTCACATTACCACTCGGAGGCAAAGATGCATCCCAAACACATTCTTTCTCCTCAGAGTCTGGAGCAGCAGGGGAATTCTCAGTATTCCGAGAAGCACGAGCACCTAAAGGCGGCGAGGGTATGGGTATGTTACTCGTCTCATTTGACTCATCAACCAGGCTGTCTGCAGGAGAAACAGTAGCCATGGTTTGTTTCTTGGCAGGAACACAAATTGAAAGATCTTCTAAGAAAGGACCAGGACCCTTCAAGGACACACTCTTCATCAAGCATGTTGCCTCAGATTTGGTTTGACCTATTGGTACATAAACCGTTCTCATGAGATCAGTATCAACAGGTTCTGGGGGATGACTTGCACCAGCAAATGAACTTGGACCAGTTTCCCCAAAAGAATCATTGCTACCCTTCAATGTCTGAACATCAGGCACAAGTTCTACGGCTTCAGGTGAAGAGCTCTTTCCTTTCCACGTTCTTGTAGGAACAGGGGAGGGAGGCTCTTGACAGGACCGTGTATCGAACCCCATATCCTCTCTTACCAAAACTATTCGTGCATTTGATAACTGAGCCACTTCTCTGATGGAGGCAAGACGTGTCATGGGGACATCTCGTGACTTTGAAAACTGATTCCCTTCTCTTGCTGGAATTCCTCGTACACCCGAAACATCCTGCGAATGTAATCTTTGACCAGCTTCTCTTATTGAAGCAGTGTGCGCATTAGATACCTCAACCAGAACAGGCAAGGACCGAGGAAGTAGCTTTGGCTCTGCAACCCTCTCCATATCCCAATATCATATACCATCAAACAATGACTTCTAGTTAACAAAACCCTGCAAATTCAGCAAAGAACTAATTTAATAAAAGATTCAATCAAATTGAATTAACTGTGATTTTTTTATTTTTAATTTGAAACCAGTAATCAAGTGGAAAAGCCGGGAACTGAGTAACACAACAAGAATATGGAATGAAAGAATAAAGTAATCTAATTCTTCTTGGTAGTGACTAGTGGTAGCTGCGGAAAGCACAAACAGCATTATAAATTGGATCCGCAGAGAAACGACAAATGTAGAAAGCTCAATTTAATAGCTTGAAACATCATAAACAAGAAATTGTAGACACCATGAAAACAAAGCCGCCTGAAAAATCTATTTCCCAATTATATACAAAGGAGCTTAAATTGTTAAAGTTTGAAAATTGATTTGATGTGGGAAAACATAGTTAATCAGAGCAAATATCATGAAATGGTGGAATTGATGCCTGATAATCAGACACAGACCCATTGATAAGATAATCTCAAAGTACAAACCTTTGAGCAAGAAACCTCAACTTCAGAGGAAATGAGAAACATACAGAAGATAGAGAGAGAAGAACCCAAAAAAATAAAGACAACAAGAGGCGGAGAAATGTTAAGAAATGTAAAAACTCCTAATCTTCTATTTTGTTTCCATTGGAAAACCATAACCCAAAATACGTCAAACAAAAGAAAACAAAGAGGGAAAAAAAATGATGAAACAGAGAGAGATCTAGGCACCCAAAAGCATAATAGGCAGAAGGGATAGAGACCCACCATTGAAATGATGAAGAAAAACAATGGGTATCCTTTTGCTTCCCCTCTTCTTCACTATACTGTCTCCTTTCACAACTCAACTCAGAGTTTCTTCACAGTTCCCTTCACCCTGCAGAACACAAACAACAACTCTCGGTCTTCACTCAGGTGTGAAAGAAACTACAATGGTGGGAGAAGATCGGAAGATGAAGCAAGAAGAGAAAAACAAAAGGTTGAGGAGGGGGGTGCTTTTGTTTTTTATTGCTTTTAGTTGTTTATTTTGTTGGTGTGTGTTTTTCTCTCACAGTCTCTCACTAGAATAGAAGTGAGTTTGTGTTTCTCTGTCTAGGGAAGGGGCTGTGTGTGAGTGACTGGGGAACTAAAGTGGTGTTGGAGATAGTTATGGTTAGCTTTTGCTTTCTCTTTTTGATTTTTGGCATTTGAATGAGTGGGAAGAAGTTAATGATGGAAGGTAGTAGTAGCATAGTACTACACTTTGTTCAGAGAGAGAGAGAGAAAGTGGGGCCATGCATGTTCCTTCTTTGTGGTACACTGCTTTTCAAAGGTGGGACTCAATCAAACAAAGAAAGTGAATGCCCAGCTCTAACCTATTTTTATGTTTTTTTTTTCTAGTATCTTTGTTTTGAGATTGTGGTATTGGCACGTGCCAATCAACTCCCGTTAATTTTCTTCCACTTATTTTACTCTTACTATATTTTTTTTACAACGACCATTAATATGTTTTACATATGATAATCTGTAATTTCCATGGATTATATATTACAGGTTATATATAGTTTACATTGGGATACGCCATTACACATATTCTTAACTCCTTAAGAACAAAATAGATCTTACATTTTAAATTTAAATACATTTTAAATATCTGAATTTTAATACGAAATTTGTATTTTTTTTAGCTTTGATACAATTTAAAATAAATAGACGTAGTTTTCTCAACTCAATTATATCATAATTTTTTATGAGTTATATGCATCTCATATTAATATTCGAGTTGTTAACATATTTTTGTTTTAATATCAAATAAAAAATATGTTTGACACATCAACAAATTTAATGTAATTAAGTTAAAAAGACTATATTCTTTAATTTCGAAAGTTTAGAAATAAAAATGTATCAAAATTTAGACATATAAAATATATAATGTTGCATTAAATTCAGAGATTAAAAATATATTTATTTTTTTATTTAGAGTTTTTATATTGTTTAATTCTACCGTATTTTATACATTTTTAAGTTGAACAATTTAAATATGATTGTTTCTGGAAAAAAATGTATAATTTCTTTATAAAAAAACAAACTCTTAATTAGTGCTTAGACTTTCTTTTCACTTAGTCCAACAATAATTAACATATAATTATATGTTTATTGTAAATACTTTGTTTAGAAAATAATTGTTTGTGTTAGAAGCACACTTTAAATCTAACTTAACTTTATAAAACTGATTTGTAAAATAATATTTATACCTCACTTATATATTATAAAATTACCTTATTTTTAATCGATGTGGACTTCCAATTTAATAAAAAAAATTTCTTAAAAACAACAGATATTTCGATAAACAAGTTGTTCTCAAACATCTACCAAGACTTAGATACATATAAAAGGAATAGTTAACAAATATTCCATGCGTTATACGCATACTTTTTAAAAACTTATGTAAATAAGTTAAATTTTTAAATTATAAATAATTAATTCAAACAAATAAGAAAATTATAATAAATTAAATTTAAAAAGTTAGAATAAATAATTTATAAAAAAATAATTTACAAAGTCATTACGAATATAATCTTAAAGAAACCATTATAGAGGAGGTTCTGGAGATTTTGTCTTTTGTGAGTTAGAATGATGGTGCTTTATTTATTGATTTATTTTGATTTTGGTGAAGATGGATATTCGGATGCTGAAGAGATGAGGGTTTGGAAGAATCCTCTGATTGGTTTAGCTTCGTTGCTTGCTGTTCCTAAAAATGCTTTTGGGCATCTTCTTTTGCTCACTTCTTTTATCTTCTCTTCTCTAATCCTATATAATAATAATAATTATTATTATTATTGTTATTATTATTATTATTATCTTTTTGCATTTTTCAAAAATAAATGCAACATTATTTTACTTTGCAAAAGATGTTCTAATGCAGGTTAAATAACCTTAGAAGTTGTACTTTCTGAAAAAGAAATCTTAAACTAAAAGTGTAACTTAACTCAAAATAAATTGGACGTAATATTTAAAATCAAAGCTTGACCAAACTTGATGGGTTATACCAAATTAGGTGATGAGAAAATAGATAAAGGGATTCAAACCCCACCATGTGAGTTACCTTACACCCGTCATTTTTGTTCTACACTGACAACGTAGGTTGGTGTGTTATGTCAAAAAATATATATCATTTCTGAAAATTCAAAGAGACCATTTTAATGCATAATTATTACGTACGTGTTTGCTCCTGCTATTATTTAAAACGTATTATTTTTTCTGCAGATTTAGATCTGTTGTTTAAATGGAATGGCGGGGAACCTTGGGTGCAGTTCAAGGTCAGATTAAAAGTAAAACCAGTACAGTTTTGTAATTTTTAATAATCTTTATTTAATAATAAAAACGCATTCTGTATAGATAGAGTGCTAACATGTCTAAAACTATATCTATTTATTACTGACGGAACTCTGCCTCAATTAGAGATATGTCAAATTAAATAACAGTTACAAATCTCATTTTATAAATTAATTTTATAGAGTTGAATTATGCTTAAAATTCATTTTTTAATATAGTATCAGAGTTATGAGTTAGAGTTTATCATAGTGAAATTTAAAGTTTGTTGAGTTTATTGATTCATCCCCTATCAGGTTGCTATGAAACCACTCATTAACGTTTATAAATTAGAGATAATGTAAATATATAAGTGGATGCAAACCTCTCACTTTCTAAACCCGATTTTGTGGAATTGAATTATACTTAAAATTCACTTATTAACAATTAGATGATATAAAAACCAGTCAAAAGAACGTTTTAATTATACAAAAAAAATGACATCTTTTCAACTAACATATTTATAGGTGAAAAAGAAAAGGTAATTATTAGTTTACATTTTCCATTGATGAGCCTATTCTAATAAGTTCAACCCTTAAGATGAAAAGATGTCTAAGGTAATGAATTTTTGTGAGCAAACTCATAATTAAGGTGGAAAGTTATGATAAAGTTGAAGAAGGTGAATATTTTTTTATCAAAAATGCTATGTAAAAAATGGGAGCAAATGAGTTGTAAGTTATTTACTTACTCCACGGCATTTGATGGAAATTATCCAGCCAACAAAACCATAGTTAAGAAGAAAGGAGAAAATAAAGTCTCATGGAGGAAGACTCTAAATTTGAAGAGTGGAAAACAAGGATTCACTTCCTTCTTTTTAGTCTTGTAAAAATGTTGATACATATACATGGTCAACCTAACTCACCCAAAGAAACTACTTCCCATGTATAAAAACACTAGAGCTTACAAACACTCTATCATTGAAAGAATTGTCCAATGTGAGACTTAGAGTGAGCTAAGTATTATATGTGCAAATTAACTTCAGCATTCTTCATTAGGGTGTAAAAAACTTTCAATGAAGAAGTCAAACAAGGCAACATATCACAAAAAGACCACAACAAGTCTACAAGAAAAACCACTTATAAAAACTTGGAAAAGCAGGTTTAGAGGTGTAACACTTGAAGAAGGCGAGGAATAAGAGATTTTTCATGTTTTGACCTTTGTTGACTATTTGCCTTATAACTTCTACAAATGTTCAATTGAGTTGAATTTTTGTGTGTTGGATTATATACTCAAAGAGCTTTAATTTGAGTACAAGAGCATAACGTTTAGAGCTATGAGATGGAAGCAGATCAAGTTGAAAGTTAGGAACGAAATTGACTTGTACAACTACAATTTATGTTTTTTAGTCTCACATTACCTAGTCGGAACAAGGTCTCTCCATCTCTAAATAAGAGGCATATCCTTCCTTTGTACTTACTTTGATTTTAGTGAAAATTGATGCGTCTATTTGTACAAAATGTCTTTTCATTCTTTGAAGTCAAGTTTAAATGAGAGTATTTCTTCTAGGCTTTCTACAAAGGAACACTTCTTGGGCTCGCCTCCAAGTTCCTATTGAGAAACTTGAAAAAGTTTGGGTTTCTTTGCCCTCTTTCTCTACCATTGTGAGTCATACATAAATACTCTCATTTAAACTTGACATTAAAGAATCAAAGAATTAAATAATATTAAAGAATTTAAAGAATAAAAAGGTATTGCACAACTAGACATCATCAATTCTCATTCAATTCGAAGTGAGTACAAAGATGTCTCTTATTCATAAATGGGAAGGCTTTATTCACTCATTGAACTAAGAGATGTGTGACTAAAAAGCATAAAGTGCACTTGTACAAGTCAATTTATTTTTATCTTTTAACTTAAACTGCATCCAACTGAGAGCTCCAAAAATATGTTCATGTACTCAAATTTAAATTCTTTTAGTTTAGAATTCAACACAACAAATTTCAACTCAAATAGACGTGTGTGAAAGAAGTAGAGCCAAATCTTTCGTTCTCCGACTTCTTTAAATCTCACATATCTAAAATATTATTTTTTTTTCAAGCCTTTTTATAAGTAATGTATCTACATTTCTACACGACTAAAAAGAAAAAAAAAATATTTGTTTTCTATTATTCAAATTAGAGTTTTCCTAAGGTTCTATCTCTCCCTTTCCTTTTAGTCATGATTTTATTGGTCAGATGGTTTTCATCGGTATCAATCTTATTATTTTCACACAAAACGTGTATATATAAGTAAACCGAGGATTAAAATTTTAATTAAATAATTAGTTTTTTGTTAGCGTTGATGTTGACTCCTCAATCTCTTTGTATCTCATGAGATGTGCATCTTAGCTTTATAGGTTGTAGCGGCGGGAACAATTTCCTAATTTAATGACGTTTATGGATAGTTTTTGAGTGAGAGAAAAAAAAAAGGTTAGGTAGAAGAATGCAAGAAAACAGAAGATGAAAACCCTCTCCTTTTTTTCCTTTAAGATGAGTCAAAGTATGATGAGAGTTTCGTGATTGATTGTCCCTGAATTTCTTTAAATTTTGTTGTTATGCTGAAAAGCAAATTGAAACGAGGAAACAATAACGAGAATGTTTGATTAGAATAATTGGTGTGGTAAAGGTAATAATTTAGAGAGGAAACAAATTATGAGTGGGAGAGTACGTAGCATCATCTTTACACAAAGTATGCTCTGTGGACTCCACCATACTGCTTGCATCTCTTCCCAATTCTCAACCTTCAAATTTTCTCCATTTCCCTTTTTTTTTCTCCTTTTCTTACTTTCAACCTGCCTTTTTTTATGTACAATCTAATAAATTTCATAAAATCCGACGACGATATAAAGTTAAATTAGATTTAAAGTTCAATTTATAATATTAAAATTATAAATTAAAATTTATTTTAATAAATTATTATTTGTTGAATATATTGTTTCATGATTATTGAACTATTATCGAATCAAACCATCTATTAAGTCTGATTTTATATCTAATAAATATATACATCAACATGAAAGAAACATGAAGAAAGTATTTTAAAGATTTCACATCAATTAAATATAAAATTAATTTATAATATATAAATTTATACAAACTCCATTTTATCCATTTTATAAGTGTTTTATAAGGTTGTCATTTTTGTAAAATTAAAAAATTCACTTCTTAAGTTTCTAAACAAAATTTAGCTTTCTAATTTTTATTTCTAATATAAGAATTTGAATTAAATTTTAAATTATTGAAATAAAAAAACAATACAAATATCATATCATATTAACGTATAATCATCACGACATATGTTAATATGTATAAAAATAACATATGTAAATAATAATTTTAAATATGCATTTGACAATTCTAAATTTAATTTTACATATATTTTAAATAATTTATGCCTTTTATTCTTTAAAACGATATTTTTTTTCACAAGGAAAATGATTAATCTTTTAATAACAATATATATTGTAGATTGTGTCCATATCTTTCAGATTATATTTTTTAGGCTTAAATACTTTTTTCGTCCTCATTTTTGCAGTGTTTGTTGCAGATGGTCCTCATTTTGACAGAATGTTTAAAATGATCCACATTTTTACCGAATGTTTAAAATGGTCCTCATTCTCGCAATTCGTATTTTATTTGGTCCTTTTTTGTGACGCCGTTTAAGTCAGTAACAGAGCACTGTATAGGTGGCACTGACTTAAACAGATGGTTCCGTTACTGACTTAAACGGCGTCAAATAAAATACGAATTGCAAAAATGAGGACCATTTTAAACATTCGGTAAAAATGAGGATCATTTTAAACATTCTGTCAAGATGAGGATCATCCGTAACCAACACTGCGAAAATGAGGACGAAAGTATTTTTTTTTATTATCACTTGATAAGTTAATTTCACTCGTCATGGATTTAAAAGAGATGTGTTAGATTTATTGTGGGTTGCACAATTATTCTGTAATAAAGATGTTAAATAAGTCAGGTTACAATGAATCATAATACTTGAATTATTATTCTTAAATAAAAAAAAGTTGTGCCATTTATAACTTTTAACATAATAATAAATGCTCAATCTTAACAATATTCATAGGAACTAAGTTTAGGTCTCATCTATATAAAAAATTTGTTAAGTCAACATATCTGAATGACTTTTTTTCTGATTCACAATTCTAGTTAGTCTTTTGTAATAAGAAAAACAAAATACAAAATATTTAGAATATTATGAACTAAAATAATTGTTAAACATTAAAAAAAAATAGTTTTAAAGTCGTTATGGAAAGAACATTCAATTAATAATCGAGAGACAAAAAATATTACTTTTTCTATAATTAGTTGACAACACTTTTAGTAATTTCAATAAAAAAAAATTACTTCTTTTTTTCTCTCTCCGCAATACTCCTCACTGAATTTTAATGGGATGAATAAAATAAGTCAAAAAAATGAAATGAAGTCACAGAATATTCCACATTAAGCTGTCAAATATTTGAACTGGAAAAATCTGACGAACAATTTCAGTGACTAAAAATTGATTGTGAAAAACTCTGAATCTGAAAAAATGGAAAAGGAATTTTATAGAAGTAAAGTACATTAAGTGAATGAATAAGATGTTGGCTACAGGTAACAAGTACAAGTACAGCTACAAAGTTAAGTACTTGCTACTCAACTAATTAACGGCTAATCAATAATTCAATTATTACTACCAAGCAACCTCCATTTACACTATTTGTCACCTTTTCTTTAATTATCAGCTTCAATCGGATTTAAATATAATCTTTATTAATTTTCAATTTAATATTTTAATTTAGTTTATCAAATTAGTCAGATACAAATTGTTTAGACTGTGAGTTAATTTAGGTGGATTATTCAGGTTACGGGTACATGCTAGGTTAATTTTTTTTAGAAAAACTTTATTTTAGTTTTAAATAAATACTAACATGTTAGTTTTGAAATTTGTGCGGTTAAAAATGAATGAATTTTAACCGTAGAGAATCTTGATTCGACTGATAAGGAAATTAATATTTTAGTAAGATTTTCAATTAATTAATAGCAAGTAACATTAAAAAAATGGAGATTAAATTACATTAATTTGAAAATTAAGAGATCAAATTGTATTATTAATCAAAAAATAAAACAAGGACAAATAAAATAAAAATTAAACAAAGAATAGTAAGTCTTAAAATTTAATATTTATTAATAGTATATTTCGTAAACCTTTTCCAAATAACAAAATGTTCCTCAGTTGCTGAATTCAATCCAAAGATAAATTTTTAAAAGTTGAAATATAAAATATATTTCTGAAGAGAAATTAGAATTGTTCCAACTTGATTTAATATCTTTATTCTTTGAAAAGGTGTAATTTAAAAATAATTATGTGTATTAATTATTGCAATATTATTTATTTTAAAATATATATACATTTCTTATTTAATTACATATAAAAAATAAAATTAAAAGAAAAATAAAATAAGCTTTTTGTTTCATAGATCACAATGTTATACTTAAACTAAAAGACACCATAACAAATAAAATTAGTTTATAAAAAAGATTCAATTTAATTTATTTTTTGTGGAATTGAAAGATTAGTGTGATGGATTCCTGTTACAAAATTTGATTGATTTTATATATAGAAACAAGTTTAGCCTTTAGTTACCTGAATGATAGAGATGGGTCCATTGTTGTGGGGGCTTGGGTGAGGTACATGATTATGGAAGGATAAGCGATGAATGGAGAGAATACTTAGAACTTGCTTTATACAAACTCATGAATGATTAATAATGATATGTATTTATGGATCTTATTTTAATTTGTTTTGATGACAACATACATTTTATATCCATCAAAGTTTAACAAGAAAAATAAACATAAACTTTTACTTCAAATGGATTAGCATACAAACTTAAGTTTTTGTTGAAGTTTTAGGAACATATATGCAGAAAATTCTTAAGAAGAAAGTGAAGAAAGACAGGGATTAATTAGAACCTTGGAATATGATACATAAAAAGTGAACCTTATAAAAAGTGAACCTTAAAGTGAATTTTGTACCGATATATATTTTAAATTAGTCTTATATTTAGTTATTGTGAACTTCTAACACATTTTTTATATTTTGAATCCGTGACCAGATCTTAATGAGTTCAGTAACACCGACTTAGTAATTAGCGACCTGATAACTGATAAAATTTATATTCACTTATAATATAAATTGTTTTTATTTTTAGTGGATGTTAAACTTATGAAATATCATAATATGGTAGTCTCGAAAGACGAAGATAGAACGATTGGTGAATGAGAGTGGCAGGTGCAGGTAGCATTGTATGGTTCACAGAGAAGCAATTCTGAACTTGAAACCGAGTATTGTTGGATTGAACAGGACCATTGAAGTCAGCATCAAATGAAAGCCAAAATTCACTGAGGTTCTTTGGATCCATTTCTTCTCTACCACAATAGTAAATATGTGTCTACCACAGTTTTTAACATTTTCCTCGAAAAACTAATATATGTCCTTCTCCTATGATGCTAATTGGGTCCAGGGAAACCACATTTACCACCTTCTGCACAATTCTGCAGACCATTTGGTGCAAAAATGTTTTTGCTTCGATTTCATCGACACTGTCACCACTCACTCACTTCTTACAACTATTTCTTATCTCTCTAATATTTTATATTACACCAAAATATCATAGTTTTTCAATATTAATTTTCTGAGTTAAAAACACCACCCATGATGATGATGACAGAAAGAGACATGAACCGAGTGAGAAATAAATGGTACATAATTTTGATTCTTAAAATAAATGCATGGTGTTTGTTAGCAACTAGATATTTACCAGAAAAACTTGATAGAGATATATTTAATAATTGCATGAGAGATGTGAAAATTGTGAAAAGGAAAAGGACATTGGAGAGAAGTGGACGTATGCACGTGCATGGATGATGCAGAGAGAAGTCAAGTGGCAATGCAGATTTGCAGTGAATAATTGAGATAATAGGAACAAATGAAAGAGTGAGATGAAGAAGTATATGATGAGAAGAAGACACCAAAAACAAAACTTTTCTTCTTCAAAAACTGGGTCCATCATGTTTCCTCTACATCACATTCTACAATCAATCAATGCTGCATATAAATTTCTCTCTTTCAGTAGCAGAACTATTACACAAATATTCAGTTTTAGGTCATTTTTTATTATGAGTTACTATTGTTTTATGCTTTTCCGTCTTCAAAAATAGAAAATTTAGAATGAAAGCACATCTTCATGGTGCATGTCAACATATCTTATATAGGTATATAATATAATTTTTTTTACTTATATAGATCTCATCAAGACTTACCACACAATGAAAATAAATAAAAGTATATCTTAACCAAATTTTGTCAAGAAGGTTCGTGTTAAAAATATTGGGCCAGATTAAAGGGTTTCAACGGCAGCTTCTTTATGTACCTCCACAGTCTCAATCCGCACCACCATAGACTTTAAAATTCTAAAAGATTAAATATGTTTATGCTCCCTCAAGTTTTAGTGAAATTTAGAATTTGTCTCTTTTTGAAACTTATGACCAATTTAGTCATTTATCTTTAAAAATATATGAATTTAGTTCTTTTAACTAGATTTTCTTAAGTTTATCTGAAATTTCAAGCATATTTCATGATAATATTTGAATTGTTTACATCGTTTGACCCATTTTCGCTTAAATGCTAACTCAAATATTATCCTAAAATGCATTTAAAACTTTAAATAAACTTATCAAAATTTGATTAAAATGACTAAATTCACGTATTTCTAAAAATGAATGACTAAATTGGTCAAAAATTTCGATGAGATATTAATTCCAAATTTCACTTAAACTTAAAACATTAAAAACATATTTAATCCAATTCTAAATTTATGTTCTAGTTTAGGATTTTCATTTTTAGTTTTGAATTGTTTAAACAAAAACTTTTCAAAATATCAAGTCCAAAATATAAAATAAAAGATTCATTATAAATTACATAATAACAAATAAACTTTATGCTTTAATTCATGATAAATTTGTGAAATTTTGTCTTTAATAAATTTTTATAATCGATTGAGTACTTAATACATTTAAATTTTAAAAAATTCCAATTGAATATCTGTTAATGATATAATTGTAAGAATAAGTTTTATAAGCCTTAAAATATGACATAATAAAATAATAATCACATAAATTAACTAACTGTCACATTACCAAATTAACACTATAATTAGTAACGGAGATTTAATTGAAAAATATAAATTTATTGATTATTCAATAAATCATAAAAATTTATTAGAAGTTTAAGTAAAAGTTTCTAAATTACGAGAAACCTAAAGTATAAATAAGCCTATAAAATATAAAAAATATATTTTGGATAGTATAAGTGGGATACAAATTCTACATTTTGGAATAAACAAAAAATTACGTAAATTATACTTTATATGATTTTTAATGTGTAAACAAATATGGTTATGTAATTTTTAATGCAAATTTTATATACTTTGTCATTTTAATTATGTTTCTGTTTTTTTGTTAAATACTATTCTGCTACATCAATTTTGACCTGTATGTAATTGGAATTGCCTTTTCTACATCAACATCTTGTATGTCCAACTGTATACGAAAGGGCAAAGCTTACCCCTCATAAAAAGGATAAAAATGAAGAAAATTAAATGTGGCCGAAAATGATTTTCTTATATAATTTTTTATTTTTTAAATTTTATATTGTCAATTTAAAATCAGATTTAATTAATGAATGTAGCTTCAAGTTATTATTGATAAAGAAAAAAGAGTTGTACGATAAAAAATAATACAATGCATTTTTAGGCATTGTTCAAATGAAAAAAAAAAAATATTAGATTAACTTAATTTTTAACTCGTCTTTTAAACTCAACTCAAAATTCCTTTAAAACCTGAGTTTTAACTAAGAAGCTTTTACAAGTTATTACCAATGTAGAACATTTCAATTAACAAGCTAGTGACAGTAAAAAGAATTTCTTAATCAACTTTTAACGTCCAATGTCAAATTTAGTTTGGTATTCATTGTGTCTATACATGAAATTCATAAAGTATTTTGACTAAATTTCAAATACACCAATATATGACATTGTATTAGAAGAAATCATAAAATTAATTTTCAAAGTAAAATCTTAATCTAACCTATCTTTAAGTAAAAATTTGTAACTATAACAACAATATCTCATTTATGTATAACGAAACTGAAATCAAAACTAGTTTTGTTTAACTTAATCTTTCTTATACTACAAGATGTTTAAAGGGTGAAAAGGGAGACAAGTAACAACATTCAATTGATCTCTTGATCACCCTAATGCTTAATCTGTAAAAGAAAAATTGTCAACAAATAATTTTCCTATTTACATATAAAATATGATTCTCCATTCAATAGTATGACTATTTACATTTTAAATAAAACATTGCAACGCATAACTATGTAATTAAATTATAATTTTTTTTAACATGTCAACACCATATCGAACTTTGAAATAAATGAATACGGTATGATGTCAATTCAAATTTAAATTGTATAGGATTTGGTATTTTATTTTTTTAAAAAAAGTTTTAATGAAACTCTCCCGGGCAGAATAAAATAAAATTTCCCATTTCCCTTAACAAATGGACCATATAAGAAATATTTTCTACTTTTTAACTTTTTTTTTTGTATTTTTACATAATAAATACAATGAATTTTCTACTTTCTAATAAAGTAGTTATGATGTTTTTATTTTCACTTCACGATATATATACATATATATACCTACCTACACCTCTCTCTCTCTCTCTATATATATATATATATATATATATATATATATATATATATAATTAAATATAAATGAATAAAAGTTAACTAAATAACTAATGTTATCTCAAATTTTAATAATAAAAAATAAAAATAACATTTTTTTTCAAAATCCGACATATATAGAAAAAGTTATAATAATAAAGTATGAGTGTAAAGATGTTACAATGAATTTGACTCCATAGACTGGCCTGAAAAAGCCCAGTAAAAGGGTTGGACTAGAAAAAAAAGCCAGTTTCTTCTTGCACCTCCATACCTTTCTACAGGCATCTTCATACATTTTTTGTTTTGTTTTGTCTTTTCTAGATTATTATTTAAAAATTATTAATGTAATTCAAAAGTCTGATTTTTCTAGAAAAATAGCTTATGAATTATGCAATCCAAAAATCAAAATAAATTTCAAATTTCAGTTAATCCAAAAACCCAAAATATAAAAATATAAAAATCATTTTTTACTTGAAAAATAACTTTCGAATTATACAGTTCAAAAGTCATTTGGTTTCATATTACACAATTTAAAAGTTATTTTTATTTTCCGAATTGTCAATTTTCTTTAAATAAATAATAGCTTCCAATATAGCATTATCTGAAAGTTATTTTTGGTCATATTACAGTCTGAAAATTATTTTTTATTTTTAGACCGTACTATCTAAAAGTTAAAAAATGACATTCAAATTATACATTCAAGAAAGGAAAAATGGGAGATTTTTTTTGTTTTAATGGAGGTGCAGGAGGAATGTTATGGAGGTGCAGGAGGAATTGAGCCAACTATTTTTTCTATCCAGTCCATTTAACCCATGATTTAAATGATTTTAAACCCTGTTAGTTTCTAAACTTATGGACTGACTTATTTTATAGAATTATAACTATATTTAAAAAAAATTACATAATCAGAATTGTTATATTTAAAATCAGAAGTAATTTCTTAAATTTTCCGTTAATTAAAAAAATACCTTTTATTTTAATTTTGTTTATAAAAACTATTGTTAGGTAACCCCCATAAAAGCAGACATTGTGTTGGCTCCAAGTGGATGAAGTGTATCTGAATGTGAAAGGTAAACGAGGGTATAGGAGTTTCCAAATAGAGAAGGAAATTTGATTTGGTATTTGCAGAAAAAGCATAAAAAGATATGTATGCATCAAATAATTAATATATGGTAGGAATTTGCATGATGCAAGTTGAAGATATGTATGTGTGCTTCCTTCCACTTGCCATGTGATGTGCTGTGTGTGTGCAACTTTCCACTTTCAATTCAGGCCCTTTCCTGTCCATTTATGTCCATATTAGCTGTCACCCTCAATAACCACACTCACCTCCTTTTCACCAAATCTAACATAAACCCATTTTTATTTTTATCTGTGTTTGGTTCAATATTGGATAATCTATTCCAGTTAAATCAATTTTTCAACGTAGTTGATTCTTATTCAAAGTGATTTTTTTATCCTTTAATTGATTTTGAAAACCAAACATAAAATCACATATAATGATTCTATATTAAAAAATCAATTCTAAATTTGATGCAGAATCAAACAAACATATAATGATTCTGTATTAAAAAATCAATTCTACATAAATTTGATGCAGAACCGAACAAGCACTGCAACTATTTTTCACTCTCACCCAACCTCATCAAAAACTCACTTGGATACACAATTATATTGCAAACACTTTATGATGGAACATCAAAGCACAGTGCCTATAATTTATTCATATATTAAATATTCCAATCCTCTGATACAATAAACCAAGAAATTTCCCTGTACAATAAGAAAATTCCCTTTTTTTTTCCATCGAAATAGGTGGAACCCCAAAATTCTTCATATTTACACTTCAAAATATAACTCAAAATGGTGAGAGCAATAAGAGCTTGCCGCCAAAAAATCCCAGCCCTTATGAAGAACTTAGATCCCATGAAGAACAAATGAATTCCTTACCTACTTGATGGCATAAGAACGGGTACACACTGATTCAAGAGCCTCGGTGAACAAGGAAGAGAAACTAGTCAGAGCCTGAAACACTCCAGGCAACCCTGTCTGCAAATTGTTGAGTGTCATGGCTCTTGTCACCTCCACAGCTTTTGAATGCCTCACCATTTCATCTTCAACGCGCCTCTGGCAGGTTGCAAGCTCCAGTTTTTTCTCCGCCAGTGGATCGCGAGCATCCAAACCCTGTCCATTGTCAGGTCCTGTATCAGGAAGGCTAATGCCTACCATAGAATATGAATTGTAGAACTTCCTCTCCAGGTTTCTCACAGAGGAAGCCTTTTTCTCAAGCTCCTTCGATGCAGTCTCGGTTCTTTTCTTCATCTTCAGCTCTTCAGTTTGCTTCGAAGATATCACATGCACAACATTGATAAAGCTCTTGATGGCCTCAGAGGCAACCGTGTCTGGAACACGGTCAAGTGCCAGTTTCCATTCATCAAAAAAGTGGTATGTATCAGAGTTGTCCCTGCTGTTGTTGATGTTGTCATTGTCCACAGGAAGAAGACTCAGCTTGAACCAGCCATGCAGGGAGTGGATGAACTCCCGTTGAAATTTTATGAGGCGACAGAAACTGGAATGCCAGGCTGACACGGCTGCTTCCAGGTCCCGGGTAGCCTGCCTGTGCAGTTCAGAAGTTGAGTCACCTCTTGAAGATCTGTTCACAAGGCCACGGACTTGCTGCACTATGTTGCTTTGAATTTCATGGTAATTGTGCATTGCTTTCCACATGTACATAAATCTACAATGTCACATGTCACACAATTCACAAACATAATAAGACAACAAAGTTATCTTGAGCAGGCAGGCCATCCTCATTTTTAATATAAAAACACAACGGATAAGTGATTGTTGGTAGGAGACAAATTTTTAATGCATAAAATTCAGTACGTGGATGTTTCAGAAGTGAGCAAAAAATAACCTCTGCTTCAGTACAAAATAAGCAAACACTAGGGAATGACAGATAATCTTAATCTCAATTCATTCATGATTCGAGTGGTTAAAGTTGTTTCCAATGGCAGCAAAGTTTATATGGTGAAATATAAACTTACTACCCTCATCAGGATCATACTATCACGTTTGTATACAACATATCTTTCAGCAAAATTGACCCTGATGGGTTATTTGGAACAGTTAAATGAAAACAGATGAATATGAATAACATCAGTAAGTTTTTACTGCTTATAAACACCCAGTGAAATAGTTTAGAATCAGTTAACAAGGGTTATCATATCATATGGTTTAACACACCTACTCCATCCATAAATTAGTTATGCTGGAACAGAGCCTAAAAAGACAAAATAACATTTCGACAGATGCACTGGTGGGCCAAGGTTTGATTATAAGAGGTAGGCAGTTGTTGGACAGTTTAGTACAAAGAAGCACATGCAATTACGCAGTGCTGATAAAGCAAGTGGCATACTAGAGAGGTAAGCCATAATGTTTCCAACTACCATCCAAGATTTTCTTGACCAAAATTAGGCAGCACATTCACACGAGGTAAATGAGGGCATTTGAAAAAGTAAAAAAAGCATTTCAATTGTTACACTTAAACTTAAAAGTTCTTTAATAGGGTGGGTCACTTGTATCAGCTCAAGCTCCTCAAATTCCACAAGATTAAATCAACATTTACAAAATATCCAATGAACAAGACACAGAATGATTATGGCCTCACAACAAGCTGCACAGTCTTCAAGTGTGTTTGATCATGAAGTCCAAATATCACATTTAATTTGTGAATGGATACAATAAGACCAAAACACATGAAATTTTCATTAGTCCAGAATACTAGACAACTTTTGGGAGCCAATCAAGTTAGTAAAGTTCATTCTTTAGAGCAGTAAAGATGAGGACTCCCAAATGCTTGATTTGCTGTAAAATTGGATTAATAGATAATCACCATAGTTCTTCAATTCTTTGTTGATTAATGATGTAACAATGGTCCAATCTCATGTGCAAGAACTTGATTATTTAGTTATCAACAAAACCTGGAACTACGAAAACAGTAAAGCTATTGCAGAAGAGACATACCCATGAATGAGAGCAACAAGCTGAGGGACCAGAGCAGAGTCCCTAAGGCCAACAATGGCAGTTGAGGTGGTAGACACCGCCTGAGAAGTGACAACTATTAGTGACTGCAGCCTATTTATGGAAGTCTTGGTTTTGAATATCTTAGCTTCATCCTCTCCCTTGTATTCCTGAGTCTGCAGAGCTGACAATTTCTTTTCATGTTCGATCTTAACACCTTCTCTAGCCTTAATTCAAGCACAATTTGTAGAAAGTGTTAGCATAGCACACCTCGGTTCCAAACCACATGCTTTAGGTTTTTAGCTAAAAATAAATGCCAACAGAACTACCTGACTTCAGTTTGGTAAAAAGGCATCCAAGTTGGACACAGCATTTATGGTCATTTCAAACATCCATAACAATATCCTAGGCATTACTTTTTTTTATTTTTTTTAGTGCCGTGAGTCTAAAGAAACGTGCCTTTTTCAGTAAGTTTACACACACATGTATATGTGACAGAAATTGTTTGCCCTTCACACATACACCCAACTGAGTGTGAACAATCAATCACATGCAAGACAAAAAAATTTGAAGAAACAGACAAGTGTGTGGTTCATTACTTAAAATCTGTTAATCGCAATGGATTAAAAGAGTGAAGGGTGTAGGCATTTCGGTCATTTCACACAACATAAATTATGATTAAAATAATTTTATTTGCTTAATTCACGCTGATTTACACCAAAACTCTGATTAAGATAAACAAACACGGCTTACCGTATCACCAAATATACACTTAAATCATTACATGACATGTGTAAAAGCATTTTCGGGATAAGTATGTTTCTATGATGGAGCATTATTTGTACCACAATAATAAAGGTTGGTCCCAACAACCGAGGCCATTTTGGTCAATTCACAATGGTGAAAAAGGGAAAGGAGGTCATTTTCACACTAAACAGTCAAATTCTGCTGTGACCTTACGCTACCAAAGTCCAACATAACCTACACCGTTTCCTTTTTTCCTTCAACTTTTTATGCTCTCGAAAAATATAATTCATTTTTCTAAAAAGGGAACCTCTTTATTATCCAAATAACACCACCGCCCTAGAAATTAAGATAAAATTACCTTAACCTCCTCGTACAGCTTTTTCTCCCACGCCAAAAGCCGTTCTATGGTGGAGCAAAGACTCTTCGAACCGCCCGGTTCATCCAGCGAACCGGCGTCCAGCCGGTACTTAACCGCCAGTGGCGGTTTCGAGGTCCAACTTGAACTCAAATTGCTCAATATGCTGCTCGAGTGATACACAGTCTCTGCAAAATCAAAATCATCCAAATTCAAATCAAACAAACCTACCCATAATTTTCAAGAAAACCTAAAACCTCGTTCGAAAATTGACCAAAAGAAGAAAAACGAAAACTTCCCAATAACCAAACACAAACCTCATAAAAACCCCAATTAAATATCTTTAACATCCCATAACACAAATTCAAATTGTCCAATCCAATTTCAACATGAAAATAAAACTTCAAAAATTTCCTCGTGCTCTTTAAAATGGTTTTCCAATTAAAATTAGAAGCAAAACTTTGCAAACAAGAGTTAGAAAAGAAAACCTTTACATTTTTTAGTTCTATTCTCTTAATAGATTCAAAGTTTCTGTTTTTCAATTCTGATTCGAGACCAACAAAAAATAATAACCAAGTAATCGAAACAAAAAGGTTTGAGTTTGCGAAACATACTCCTCAATTGTTTGAAGCTGCGATCGAGCTGAGCCTTACTGATCTCGAGCATCTCCGAAACCTGATCTCCGGCGGAAGCAGCATTATCAAAATTCTCCTTAATAGCTTCCACGATCTCCCTCAAGTCCCTATGTCTTACCACCATCTTCATCTCCGCGACGGAGGACGCAGCGTCGAATCCCTTAGCGCCGCCGCCAGCTGCAACGGACTCCGCCCGCATGGACGACCCGAAATTCGACCGGGTCCCGATCTCGGACCGCGACTCCACATCCTCCTCCACCCCATCATCATCGTCATCGGATGAACTCGTGGTGCTGTAATGATCCCCCCACTCACTGCACTGAACCTCTTCCCTCTCAGTCTCGGTATACTCCTCAGGAAGATGGTGATGAGAGTGGGAATCAGAGTGAATGTTAGAGGGAGAGCGAGAGTGGGAGTAAGCTTTTTGAGCTTCGTGTTTCCCGTCGAAGTAATCGTATTCAGATCTCTCGGAGTCGGAGTCGTGAATTTGAGGATTGCTGGGTTGGGTTTTGTGGGAGTAATGAGAGGGTGTTTGTGTTTTGTGAGAGTGAAGGGAAGGTGTTTGTGTTTGTGATTGAGCTTGAATCTGCGAGAGTTTTTGTTGGTGTTGGTGTTGGTGGTGTTGGTGTTGTTCTTCGGGGAAGTAATCGGAAGCGGGAGGAGGTGGAGGGGGGTAGAAATTTTCCCAGTTCCAAACGGAGGAAGTTTGGGAAGGGGTGGAGGAGTATGTGGAATGCGCGGTGGGGTAAAAGTTCGCAGGAAAATTCGACGCTTGGCTTCGCGGCGTGGAGGAGGGGCTCGAGTCGGAGAGAATATGGGGTAGCTTCGGTGGCGGCGGCTTGCGGCGGCGGGGTTGGATGGGGGCGAGTTTGGGCGGCGGGGAAGGGTTGAAGGGAGGTGGAGAGTGGTGGGGGTGGTGGCGAGGTGGTGAGGGTGGGCGAGTGTGGTGGATGGGAGGGGGTGGTTGTTGGGAGTTGTTGAGGAAAACAGCGGGGGTGTGGTCTGAGACGGAGAGTGGTTCGCCGGCGGCGAAGGTGGAGAGGGCGGAGCCAGTGAGGCGGAGGGAACGGCAGTAGTCGGAGTGGGCGGCAGCGAGTTGGTGGCGCGCGTAGACGGTTTCCTTCATGAGACGGCGGCGGTCCTTGCAACGACGCACGGTGTCCTCGTTTTCTAGCTTGGACGCCGTGCAACCCATGGTGGCGCGTGCGGGAGGAGGAGTGGGAAAAGAGAGTGGTGTTGGGTTTAAGTGAATGATGGAGCGAGAGACATAGTGAGAGTGAGTGAGTGAGTGAGTGAGTGAGAATGGCGTTTGGAAGTGCCCCGTTTATTAGATGTTTTGTTCTTTGTTTGTATCGTCTATGGAATTTATTAAGAAACAGTGATAAATGGGACATTAAAAGACGGTAATCACGGTGGGTGAACACAGATTTAATACTGTCATACCCTCCTTTTATTTTACCTTCTAATTTTTAACCTACTGATGTCGAAAGGTTAGAGTCTCTAACCCTATGCATGCATGGATTTGTGTCTCTACTCTTTCTATTACATCAACAAACACACTACAATAATTTTGTTTTTCATTCTACACTTAATTTCTGTCTGTCTCTAGGGTTTCTATTACATGTTTCAAACCTTTTTAATTCTTTTGTTATAAACAAAATATTGTTAAAAATAACAAAATTAAGTTTTTTTTTCACTTAATTAAGTTTTTTCAGTTTGTGGTAAAATCAATGCAAAAATAAATGATCACCCGAGTAGCTCGTTCAATATCTCATATTTTCGTAATTCAAATTAAGATATGATTGAATAATTAGTAAACAATCAATTATAATAATCAACTACATGTTAGATTGGAGAGAAAAAAAATAGAAATTTTTTTATTCCCTTCTCACATGATTTTTGTGTCAGATTTGGCTTGAAACATCAGAAAGTCAACTATATTGAATATTGTTCATCAAGTTTAATTTTCATCATAAATGTCACATAAATTTTTTGTTATCACAAGCCGTGATACATTGCAATTGAAAACTAAAGGAATCAACCCAAAATAATTCTTTAATCAAGTTTAAAAGAATAAAATAATAACTGAACATTCATACTTTAGTCCATAAGTAGAGTGATTAAAAATTATAAATATAAGTGTTTGAAAAAACTAATTATCCACATATCTTATTACTCTGTGAGAAATAATACTCATACATTTAAATAAAATAACTCTTATAACAGAATCGATTGGGGAATCTCTCAAATTTGTAAAAGTTTTATTATGCACTTGAACCTAATAGTTTTGTTATATGTTACCAAAATATAATTTTAAGAAAGTAATAACTTCAAAATTAAGAATACGTTGATAATTCTTTATTAAGGTAAGTGATTATTTTTATTTAATATAGATTCAACTTTTTTTTATTCCATTTGATTATTGGTGTAAAGTTTGATACATTTATATTACTAGAAAATTGTAGAGAAGTTACAAAAGTTCACAAATAAGAATTTGTTAGTAGGTATGCTACCTCTAAATAAGATAAGATATATTAATTGTAACATGTAGGCATTTGTATTATTGTTTAAATTTGTGAAGAATATTAACTGTTATTGTTATATTTTATAAAAGCAATTAATATTACAAATACCGATAGAGAAGCCAGTCAAAATTAAGAAAATGTTTTAATGTCTTTAATGTTTTAGTGGTGTATATATATTATATAGATATTTGGAACATAAAGTTCTAATAGTTTAATTATATACATATTGTAGCGAAGTTATAAAAGTTACATTAGTATAAATATAGGTTGAACTAGTATAGCTAAATTAAATCCATCGTTACAATTAAACTCAACAGCGATATTAAAGTTAAAATTAATGGTGATTAACGTTAAAAGGTCCAAGTGTTGCTCAATTTTAGAACTATTTAAATAGTAATAACTGTTTACGTCGAAAAATAATATTAATTTAACTTACAGGTTAACATTTATACTTTCTAAGTGTGGAAAAAAAAAACATTTTGGAAGGAAATAAGTTGATAAACAAAAATAAAATATATTAAATAAAAAACAAAAAGTAGAAGACTAAGTCTTATTAAAATGGAAAACAGTAAGCACCTTTTAGTACAAAGACAAATCTCTCGCATATTGTTTATGTCACTAACCTTAATTTGGAAACAAAAAGTTTTATGAAAACAATTTTTTAGCATCGGAACAAGTTTCCTCCAATCCAATGAAAATTTGTGTATTGTGATAGTACTCCTATCTCCAAACATCTTTGAAAAATATATATTAATATTGTTCCGCTACACTTAATAAGTCTCACATCACTTAGGAATCGAGGTCAAACGAAGTTTAAATATTCTATTTTTCTCTACACTTTGAGACGTCTACTCAAATATTTCAAAATGGACAATATCTTAAAAACGCGGTTGTTGTTCGTAACGATTTCTACCAAACAGAATTAGATTGAAATCAAAACAAATCCCTCTTTAATTTTTGATTAGAAAAAGATCCGATTATGATATTTGGTTGATGGTGGTTATTTTGAAAAGGCCTCTAATTGGACGTTAGCCGATTGTCCTATAAAATTAAGGCATCACAAATTTCCACAAAATCTAGTCATCAAATTTGTTTTCTCTGAAAAAGGAAATGATATATGGATTCCGATTCACGTGAAGGAAAGAAAATTTGTGAGATTCAAAGAGAAAAGAGAAAATAGTTAAATTGTTGATAGTAATGTTTGCATTTTGCAACAATGAGAAGGGGATTTGTATGATTGTTTTGGTTTCATAACCTTACCATCACTTCACACTAACAATACAACAAAATTTGCCTTGCTGTTCCAACCTGTAGTGCCCCACCCCACACGTCTTTTCCAATTCTTTTCTCCATCAAAATCGTATTAAAATTTAAAAGGATTAAATATAATTTTTATCACTTTATTATATATAACATAAAATTAGAATGGATTTATATTCCAAATTTTGATTATGTTTGATTTCATAATTTTAAAAAATAATGAATGTAGTCTCTCACACTTAATAACATTAAATTTTCTCTCATCACAAACGGTGTACTATTTACATATAGTCTAATACGTAGTTGGATGTAAGGGACTAAATTCACTAAATTCACATTAAGATATGGAGACTTAATAAAATTAAAGTTTCAAACATGACCTATTCCAAAGTGTAATGTCTCACACCACACGTTTTTTTCAATTTCATTCTCCATTTTATGCTATTACAATGAGTTAAATATAATTTTTATTCTTTAATTTTATATAATGCAAAATTAAAATTGGTCTTTATTTCAAATTTTGAATATATTTATAACTTTAGAAGATAATGAATTTAATATTTCACACTTAATACATTAAATTGTCACGTTTTACTCTATTTATATCTAGTCTGACGCATTTCTACCCTGTGTTAATATTTAATTTGTTTGAATGAAATAAAAAAAATAGAAAGAAAAGATGTGAGAGACAAAATTTAATGTCATTGGATACCACGAACAAAATTTAATTTTTTTTAAATATAGAGACTAAACAAAATCAAAGTTTTAAACATGATTTATTCTAATTTTTATGTTATTATTGAGAAATTAAAAACATATTTAATTCTAAATTGAGATGAGATTAGTTCATAATACATGATTAAAAACAATATCCATTTATAATTAAGAATAATTCTTATTTTATAAATTGATTTATAAAGATAGAATAGATTTAAATTCAAATTTTAATGCCACTTTCATAATTCATCTACTTAATGGTACTTCAAAGTTTCTTTTCATAATACAAACTTGTCCTATTCTTCAAATAGGGAAAAGAAAATACATGTGTCATCACTTAAAATTATCAATAAGTTATTAAGACCAAAGTAAAAATAAAAATTACGAGAACCAAAATGTGAAAAACTAAAAACATTTTCTTACTTCTCCAGACGAGTCAAACATGATTTTAAATCCAATTAGGGTTTTGCCAAAAATGCATAAATACAAGTTTAGGGCATGTTTGGAAGTTGTTAGTATGGAAAAATTAATCACTTCACTTTGTTATAATATAAAAGCTATACCTAAAAGTCTTATAAAAATCACGATATCCAAATTATGAAACCTTTGTGTGAATATACTTTGGTTATATAGAAGGGTTACTTTCAGCTTCTTCACTACAGTTTTTCACGTTCAACTTTTTTTCACTTTTTTCTTATACCAATCTCGTTTTATGAAAAAGATGAAATGGGTGCATGAATATTCCACCAATAAGTGGAACCTTTGGTAAAGCAAACGATAAAAGAGAGTGAATGTGAGGAAAATTCAAAAACTAGTGAAACACCATTTATTATCTATCCCTATCTTTCCCACTCACAAAATTTTCTTTCAACATACCTTTCACTTCAAGACACATCACATGCACACCCTTTTTTCTTCTCTATATTTTATGTCCTAAAAATATGTTTTTTTTCTTAAAAAGTTAACATTGTTTTGGCTTTCTTCTCCCTTTCTTTCTTCTTGGCATGGAACCCTAGAAGAGTATCCAATTCTTCACAAAAGCATGATGTTTCTATCAAAATATTCTTTATCTTTTAACTTATTTTTATTTTCTTTTCTGTTATTTCATCTTTCCAATTTTTCCTCCCTTGTTACTTCTCTGAAGTTTCAAAGATCATGCAATGCCATAGAGTAAAAATTGCAATGCACAACATTACTTTTTTCCTTTTTTCCTTTTACATATGAGGATTGAGTGACAAGTGTGACATTATTTTTTTATAAATGATGTAATTTAGTGAATTTTCCTTTAACTTTGACTTTTAATATACTTTTTAATGTTTCATAATTAAACAATTATTTAACTCAAAATACTCCTACAACATGTTTCTTAAAATTTGTATGTTTTTAAAGAACATATTAAATACAAACTTGGAAGTATTTTTAATACGAGTAAAAATATGTTTAATCCAAAAACACCTGTAAAAGAATGTTTTTGCTTAATTATATCATTTCAATATAAATTCAGTTTTTAACCTAAAATCTAAGTTCATTGATATATTCAACTAAAATTAAAATCAAATCCTCCAGCTTATACTTTAATAAAAAATATTACTCAATCCGTTTGTATCATTTAGAAACTAGTGGAGATAAATGAAAATTTAGAATACTAACATAAAATATAAAGATTAAGAATTTTTCTCTTCTTGATAATACTTGTACTATTAAATATAACTTTACTGAAATAATTTTGGAAAGAAGAAAATAAAATAAGAGACATGTGAGGCAAAAAAAGATGAGATTTATTGAAACAGTGGTAGTGAGGTAAGCAAAACTTGAAGCTTCCTCACACAACACATGTTTCATCCAATTATTCTTTTATACCAAAAGTTTCAAGATTTTGGAATTAATGCTGTTTAGTACATAATAAAGTTCTTTTTATGAGATGTATTTGGAAGCATAAATTCGATTTTGTGGGAATAACTTTTCCATGTAGATTTTTTAGCCAACTCTTAATAAAGAAAAAGAGAGCATAAATTCACTGTTTTTTCTTTATTTAGTACAATTATTTGAGTCGGTTGTTAGGAAGAAACCTTTGATATCGAAAAGGATAATTTTATTAAATTGAATTATTTTAAAAGAACTATTTTCTACACCATGTTAAGAAACACTTTTTTTTTTAAGAATCTTTTTTAAAAAGGTCTACATTTTCTTACTGTTATGAAGTTCAAAAGTTGTTTGAGTACAAAATATTCTCTGCACTCATTTCACTATAAGTAAAAAATGTTTACTCTACCTTAGAGTATGAATTTTTCTTTCATGCTTCATAATTTATACATACATGAAAAAAAAAAAGAAATATAATTCATTTGATTTTATATCGTTGATATTGTTTATTATACGAATAAATTATACATATTATATCAATTATTAATACCATAATCTTAATTCAAACATCTTAAGTAACTGTATATATATCATTAGAAAGTTTATTTTAAAAAAAAAACTTACTATACTTGAACGATGAGGAAAATAACATTTTACTTAACCTTAATGTTTATATTCATTTGTTTTATTGCACATTGAACTTTCCTTTTGAATTCATTTTTACTTTTAGTTACACATTTACTATTATAATATAAAATATTTACCAGTAACAAATTTTATTTTAAAATCTACATACAAATAATACGAATAATCGTGGTAATTAGGTCTATTTTGTCATTAGAGGGAAAACTATTGTTATAATCTTTCTAATGGGTGTGTTAGAGAATATGTCATTATTATTTGTCATTCATTATCCTATTATTATAAAATTACTTACAAACCTATTCATTCCATGTTCAAGCTTGTTCTGCTTTTTCTTTTTTTTATGTAAAAGAAATCTCATACTCAAGAGATATCACAAGGTTGGGTAGGTAGAATTCTCCATAAAGACGTATAAGGAGAAAATAAAAAACAAGTTAATTTTCACTGGTAGAATATTCTTTTTTCTGTATATTTTTCTTGAAGAAATTTATCCAAACTAATTTTTATACTAATAATACTTTTTGTGGAAGAATTGGTAAATTTAAAATTTTGATCTGAACTCTTTTGCAATCTTTTTCCTCTATTGTTGGCGAAGCGAACCCTACCGAAGAGACGAGTGTCCCGCGTGGAATGGGCTTAAACTGAAATCTAAGATCCTCTGTGTAAACACATTATTATGAGCAGCGAGCGAGTGGAAACAAATCATTGTAAAACGAGCTCTGAAGAAATTAGTAAAAAGCTGCAATAATAAAGGATTTTTCATTGTATAGGTGTGTTATTGAGCCATCAAAGAGAGCATAAAAAGCTGATAACAGAGTATTAAAGAGCTACTACGAGGTGGTGGGGGCAACACACCAATCCAGAGAAAACTATTCATATATTATTAATATTTCTTCTCTTCTCTTCTAAAAAGTAGCACAGGACCCCTTCAAAACAAGGTCCATGCATCACAACACGACATTTAAATTCTCATCCCAACTCATTTTGTTTTTCATGTGGACCCAATTCATAATAAATCTTCTTTTCTTTGTCTTTTTATAATGTCTGAATGAACCATTTAAAGGAAGGAACATGCTGACATAGGAATCACAGGCATGTAGAAAACTGGTTGGTTTGCGTAACTTCATGCAAATGTACATAAATCTGTCCAATTATTTCATTTTAGGGACAAAACTTGTTCATGGTGGTTCTCTGTGCACGAGTTAAGCATTCACAGGTGTGACTATGTTACTTATGTAAGTGATGGTCCTATAACAATTCATCTCGAGTAGATCAATTCAAAAAGAAAAAGATAAAGAAACTGTTCTAGTTTAATGATGAAACAACTAACCATGCATGTGTATCAGGGATGTTTTATTTCAAATTTGTATGCTATAATATATAGGATTTAAAATATTTTAATTATGTAAAAATTTCTTATAATAACACCATGTCAAGTTACATTCTATTCAAAATAAACATGTTTTCTTGTTTTTTTTTCACCTACTTTATCTTTAATGATTCAAATGGTACATGATAATTATAAGTATAGGTGAAGAAAATAAAATAAAAAGGTAATGATTTACAAGTATTGTGTAGTACACAGATTAGAGTGTTTTATGGTATAGCTGGTTTCCATGGAAACCCAAGAAAGAAAGATTGTATCAATTGAACAATAAAGTGTCCTGTCCCCTGTAATTGTTCTGCAACAATAAACAATGCACCATCCATTGGTCATTGCTGTTAATAACCGCTAATAACGGTTTTCATCCTCTCTCTCCGAATGTAACGAATGTAACTTCTTATGTTGTCGTTTCGTTACAAATAATTGTTAAAAAAACATTGTTTTAGTCACGTTTTGTTTTGTTTCGTTCAGTCCATCAAATGAGGAACCTTCCCTTAGCTACTAGAGTTGCAGACTTAATTGTCGTATTAGAAACTTACATTAAACTCCTTTACATTATACAGTCTAATGTGTCAATGGTTTACACATTGGGAAAACAAAAATACTGTCTTACAAATATTATAGGTAAAAAATCAAGGATATTCATATTTCACAGTATTATGATTTAGGTTATTTTTTTCTAAATCGTGTAAATAAAAATTAAAGAAAAGTAACATACTAAATTTGTTCCAGTTGGCCCAACTTGCTCAATCAGCAAAAAATTCAATCCAGATGGGACCAACACACTTTCCAAAAATTTGACCATACCATTTGACAACTCAAGCATTAATGCTCGAAAAACTGTAATTGTATTACCAATGAAAATTATGATTGACCATTGATTTATTGTTGAAATAATTAAATTTAGCTCTGAATAATATTGAACAAAATAATATTTAAGTTATAACAATCAAGATATAAACAAGTACAAATAACTAAATTATATTTCATTAAAAATAGCAGTTATCAAAATAATTTACAACTGTGTACACTTTTTTATCTTATTAAAAATGCTTTAAGGAAACTTAAAAATGTTAGAAAAAAATGTTTAAATAATAATTTGGTCTTGTTCTCTTTTTCAAAATCTTAAGTTTGTTCTATAAGTTTTTTAACCTCAATTTAGTTAGGACTAATTTGATCTTTTTGTTAAATTTCTTGAAACAAATCCAAAAATTTCTTGAAAAATTCTTGATTAATTTTAAAAAATTTAGAGAAAAAAATAAAATTACATTAATTTTTCATAAATCAGAACTAAACTCCATAAATTTTCACAAATTGAGAATAAAAATAATTAAAAAATTAGATATTTTTTAACAAAAGAGACCAAATGATTAATTAAATCAAAGAAAAATTACCCCTTTAGAACCAGCTTTTCATTATGGTTTTGGATTACCCATTCCTTACTGACAGTTTTGGAGTTAACATACTGATGATCAAACTTGTTTAAGATTTTAAATGCAATACAAAGCATAGAAAAAAAAAATGCTCAAAAGCAAAAACATTACACACTATTTTCTTATTTGTTCGACATGGACATCCCCACACAGGCCTAGAGTATGACTTTAACAGTTGGTGCTGTGTGGGCACCACCACGTTTTCTCTACTATACAGCTAGCAGAAAATGTAAAGTATATGTGTTTTGCATCAAATAAACAATATCCAAAGGATTCTATATAAAAATACTAATTACTCGAATGGTTGAATTATGATACAATAACTAACAAGTTGATCAGAAAACCTTTTTGCCAGACAACATACCAGTGACTCAGTGAGCTGGCACATGCCACCGTGATGCCTGGACTGCATTAACAGTTACAGTCACCCCAAGAGAAATATAATATAAATGTGTCATTGGAGTTGTATCCTCGTTTTTCATGAGGAAGGAAGCCTACTTTTGTTGTCATTAACAAAACCAAAATTCCCAAATAGACCCTGCATCATGGATGAACGGTGAAAGCCAGAGTCGATGCTTGTCCAGTGTAACTCTTAAAAACTTACCATATTATATTTTTATGTTTGGAGTCATCTTCAGAAACAGAATCCAATTCCCACCCCAGCACTTCCTTTTTTCCAAATTAACATTTTGTATTTATCATCATCATCATAATCTAAGATAAGACTGCTAGGAATGGTTCGGTAGAAGTGATTTGGTCTTTCAATCCATGGGAGAAAGATATTACTCATGGTCGATTTGTTTCAGTATTAATTTAAATGACATGGTGTCTTATTCCCTTTCTATACAATCAATGCAGGTACTTTTACTAATATGCTCTATTATAAATTTATTATTTACTTTTCCTCTCTGACCAATAAATCTTAAAAAGAAGAAATAAAAACAAACAATTCACTTCCCACTTAAAATGAGAGATGATTAACTCTGGCCTAGATTCCCCACTCAGGGCCCCAGCAATTGTGTGCAACAGAATTCAAACAATTTTATAGCAAACAATTATCAACAGAACACTTATAAAAAGATGACTTTCCCGTATCATATACCACTATTCAAATTCATCAAACAATTCCATCCATTCAGTCCCAAACAGTAAAGTGCTAACACTTAGTATCTTTTGACAAAGTTTACAAGAAAGAAACAGGCTACCAACCATAAAGCGGATAGAAAGAGGAGAGGTGATAGAAGATCAAGGAAAAACTGCCTTACATATGAAGATATGAACTTTAGTATCCTGCCATTCATCATATGGCAATCATAAGATATAGATAGAACATAGTACCTTCTACAGATTAAAATGCTGATAGGAATACAAAACCAGGCAAAAATTTTCTTTAAAAGAGAAGCCAAGAGATCGAAGAAAAATCAAATATTACAAAAGCTTATTTAGGCAGAGCTAATGAGGGACCACCACCCTCCTAATCAAAAAAATTTGGTTATTTTCATCATTATGTTTGTTCACCATGACTTTAACAAAGATATTGCTCAATCCAAAGAATATTTTTGTACTGAACAGTTGTACTCTTAGTCTAGCCAAACACAAAAGAAAGGACCATGATGACTACAAAACAATACCATAAATTTGTTTTACGAAGATTATTCTTTAACTTTTGCAGGCCCCAAGGCTATTGCTAAGATAATTCTACGGTTATTAATCAGTAGTTTTTAGCATTAAAACATTAGAAAACACTAACAATTGTAAATTTTATAGAGAAATATCCAGATCTAATTCATCAAGGAAAAAGAAAAAAATACCTACATCCTAGTAGTGAATCAATATCATTCTAAACTCTCAGCATGTTCCAGGCAAAAGACTTCTTGATGAGGCTGTCGATGCCATTAATCGACAAGAAAGAACTCCATTTAACGGGTGAATGAACAGAACAACCTCCTGAAGTTGATTCGTTCAGTGGAATCAACTGAAACGCAACAAAAAATTTATACGAGTGCAAATCTCTCTCCTTCCGGTGGGGAACTTTCACTAATTTAGGATTTGAGCTGACGAATGGTGAGAGTATTCTCAACCAATTTACATTCATCAAAGTTGATTCAATACAAAACATGGCTGGCCTTTTATAGTGGGAAGAAGGCCATCGTGAGATTGAACAGAAGAAAGAAAGAAGAAAGGCCATTCTAATAACATCCTAACAACATGAAAACTTGCTACCTAAACAAAACCCTAATGACTACGATAAAAAGCGTGAACCAGACGTGAAATGAAAACCCTAACTAAGGAGGAACGAGGGTTAGCATACATGAAGGAGGCAAAGGACCCTAGCAAAAGCTCATCTCCCACACAATGAATTGGCTAATAGTGAAATGAGAGGCTTGCTGGAAGACGCAAGAGTCTCACCGAATAAAAGAGAACTCGCGTGACTCAACTGAAGAATGAAAGGAAAATTGGACACGTGCTGACTTGAGTCATTCTTGGCCACAAAAGTTGAATCGATAATGTTGACAAGGTGTTTGTGAAGAATTGGGCCCTTCCAATAATACGTGAAACTTCAGCCCAAAATGAAGGCTGAAAACAATGTGCCTTCCATGCGAGAAAGATGATGTTGGAAGATATTGCATTTGGCAAAGAGAAGAATTGGGCAACAGGCTTAATGCCAACACTTTCAATTTGGCAGCTTTGGAAAAATAGATTGTAATTAGCGAAACAAACCAAATTAGATCACATTTATTTAATTAAGATAAGGAAATTAAAAGAAATAGGCCTAAACGTTGACCCAATGCTATAAGCCTTATTGGGATAATATCATCCCCTCCCTCTTAAAGAGGATCTGTCCTCAGATCAAGAGGGTTGTGAAAAGCTCACAGCAACCAAAATGAAGATTCCACCCGAATCAAAAATAAATCTACAATAGTCATCGAACAAAATGGTATTAAAATCATAATGACCATGTAGTAGAATTGTTGTGCAATGTGTGAAAATGGATTTTTAAAGTTTAGGAAAGATGATATCCATCCCACTTCACAGAAAAAGTGTCTTACACTTTGACTCAGATGATTTTTGAAAATAATGTTTAAGTCAAAGTGTAGATTGACACAATATATTAGGAGAATGAAATAATTGAATGAGAAAGAGAACAAAATATTAGAGAGGGAAACAAAAAAAATTTAATGACAAAGTAAGAAGAATTTAAAGTTAGGATAACTCCCTTTGGAAATTGGATCTTCATAGAAGGAATTGGTGAAATATGGTACACCAAATCCCTAACAATGAGTTTCCTTTTTGCTTTTGAAATGCTCTTTAACTCTACTACTTGTGATTGTATTTCAAGCTCACTCTCTTGTCTTATTTTCTCTCTTTCTTCAAATTCTTCTCTCATTCTCTTCTTTGGCTTTGGGTTTTCTAAGACTCTCATCTTTTGCCTTTTCTTCCTCTCTTTAATCTCCTTTTCCTCTTGTTCTCTTTAAGCACAAAGCTTCTCAAACTCTTATTTTTCTCTCTTCTTTTCATACTCTCAAAGCTTTTAAAGTAGTGCTTGCTCTTTTTTGTCTCTCTCTCTCTCTCTCTCTCTCTCTCTCTCTTTGTTTACTCAAGAGCAAATCCAAATTGTGCTTAAAATCTTTTGCTAGTCTAGAAAACTTGTCAAGATTTTGGATAAATACATCAACTATGTCAATGAAGTTTTCTATCCTAACTTGTTGCTCTTTAATTATCCTAAACAAAGGAGAAATGAAATGTTTACACACGCATGCTTTCAGTTCACAAAATATATTAATGTATGATTCCCTTCCTTTTTTCACATTAAATTATCTCTCTTGCCAACAATCAAATACATGTCCTATAAACCTAGAAGTAACATGCTTAAGAATGTCAATTTGACTATATTTACTAAACAATAGTTGCACAAATTTCTCCATCAAATCTCTAAATGATATTGGTCCTATATCTTCTCCAAAGAATGGAATTTCACTATGAATAATATGATACAACTCATTACTATTATGCCTACCTAAATGCACACTACTATGCCTACCTAAATGCACACGACTAGAAAGAAAACTCATTTTCAAATGCTTGTTTTGAAACACCTTTATCCAAACAAATTTTGCACAAAAGAGATTTGAAGAATTATTAAAAAAAAAATAGAGTGAAAATGATCTAAATACTCCCAAAAAAGGAAGGTGAGTCTCTAGGACAAGCTTAAAAACCAAGCCTTTCCTAGTCAAAGATTTCTAAACAAATTTCACAAAAATTCTCAATAAAATTCTAAGAAAAACAGATTGTGTGAAAAACAATTTGACAAAGTGTGCAAACAGTTAAAAAACCTAAAGACCAAAAGAAGGTCAATTAGCTGTGAATACACATTGCACCAAGATATCACGGTAACCTAAAACATAAACGACAAACAAACAAATCACACAAAAAAGAACCTGAACATTTAAAACATAAAGACAAAAAACAAAGACTAAAAGCATAAAGTAGACAACAATTAAATCCTAAGTGAAGATGCAAGTGGCCTTTGGAACCCCTTGATGCTTCACACTAAACGATTAAAAATTATTACAAACCATGCTAAAGATGGGATTGCTCTAAAGCATTTTCCCACCTAAGCCAAATGAAACAAAAACAACAAACTAAAAAAGAAAAATACACAAAGTTCGTGACATCAAAACATAATCAACACAAACAAAAGAACTATGCTATGTCTCGGGCTGCAGTGTCTTGTGCTACGCCCTCTCTGTCCAGCCCCCAAAAGATGATATTCTCTCAATTATTTTGTCTTCTTTGGAGTCCCGGCTCACTCCACAATTCCTCTCGGATAGCACTCCCACAATAGGTTCACTCACCACTCCACAACTTCAAGACGAAACTTCACCTACAAGGGCCGCCAAACAAAAGTTGAGTGTCCAATTAGATCACATTTATTTAACTGATACGAAGAAAAAATAAAATAGTACTACATATGAATATTAATGTAGAATAAATACACATTAAAACTACATGAACCGTTTCTGATAATATTGATAATCATTATGATAGCAAGAGTTGCAAAAGTCTCAACCATTTCTAGTTTAGTCTAGTAAGTTCTAAGACCATTCGTGCCTAGATGACTCATTTATCATCATTTAGACGTCTTTTCAGAATTGTAAATTGAATAACCAATCAGATGCACTGTAATAAGTTAAAAAAAAAATTCTTTTCTAGCAAAAGTTACAGTGTATACCTGCCCTGTCCTTGGTCTAGAAATAATTTTTCCCTTGCAAGTAACGTTGGTGTAGCATTAATGCCCAAGAGAGCACAACCTCAACTCTGGCGCAAAACAAGAAAGTCAAATCATATTACAATATCATATGCATTGACGATCATATTATCTATGGAAATATCAACCTACGCATGAATGTATTTAGAACACACTTTTATGCACTTGATATAGTTCATTTATTCACTCAGAAACCAACTTTTTTCCACAAATGTATGTATGACTGTCCATTACAGGATAAGTAAGAGCAAATGATTACATCAAATTCAAACCAATAAATATACAATGGCAGCAGTTCTCATTTTACAGTCCGTTCTTACAGTAAAACGAGACATTTTTATTGAAGCAATTCTTCTAGTCACACTGAAAAATTATGTCAAACATTTGTAGAAAGTATGCATAAATAATGTATTACATTCTTTCTTATCCATGAAAAGTACAATGTTTATTGGCCAAAATATGCATAAATAATGTATTATCAACACTCAACCTAAAACTCAAGGTACAGTAATGGTTATAAGCAAAGAAATTCTCCACTCAAAGTTTATAAGGCTCACTCACTTCCCATAATACAACAGGGCACAACATGTTGTATTCCCTTGTAGATGGTTTTGTAACCAAGATTATCAAACTTGAGACTCTATGTAGACTCGTGGGAGCTATATAGACTAGTAAGAGTCTACATATTCTACATAACTAGTAAGTGCCAAAAATCAGTAATTTTCATATGAAATGTTAACACTTCTGTTTGTAATTTGTGTTTATATCATGTTGATTCTCCCTAAATCTAGGAAAAATGAGCTTCAATCACATGCTTCCAAGTTTTTACTTAAAGAAATCATTTGATCCCTATTTTGTGTATTTTTCAAGAAAATTAAAGTAGAAAAGGAAATAACTAAAGAAGAGCAAAAGAGAAATCGAGAAACAGAGAAGAAATGGAAGAATTTGTGCAACAGGTCGCTCAAATCAAAGGAGTCTTGTCTAAGCCAGAACAATCTCGCTCAACCCAAAATAATCTCGCCTAAGCGAGACACTTGCTGCCATTCTCACTCAAGCGAGGCTGCTCTCGCCTAAGCGAGAGTTCGTGAAGAAGCCCAAGTACTTCTGCAATTCTCGTCCAAGCGAGAATGTGGTCGCCCAAGCGAGAGCCTTTCTTTAGCATGAAGTACTCTATCTCGTTCGTGAAGGATTTTGATGGCTACCATGAGTGGTTAATCTCTTTCCTTGGGATTGAATGTAATCGACTTGAACTTGGATGTAATCTGATGATATTTATATATAGCATTTTTGTTTCTACTCAATAATTGGTATTATTGTTCTGTTCTTAATGCTTGATTCTATATGATCAATGAATGTCCTGATTTTGATTTTTAGATCTGACTGGAAAGTATTTCTGAAAATCTGATTTGAACAATGATACTTGATATACTGTGATGCTAGGAATAGATCTCAATATATCAATAGCTTATAACACTCGATCATAATGCTGGATAGTTTGCTGAATATGTAAGGAATCAATATTCAGGGAACTAATCTTATGTATTTTATACGCGAGAGATCGGTATAAATGATTTTTGGGTGTTGCATCAATATTGGTATTTTTAGATGTTATATATTATATTCATCCAGATTACAGATAAGGGAGATAGATGAAATTCAATCCCAGTTTCTTTTACTGAATTTTTCTAAACTTTTCCGCTTTTACTGTATTATTTTTATTCAATAGTCAATGATGAATCAAATTAAAATCTTTGTACATATGCTGATTGAGATAATTATCTATTTTCATTGAATCCGTTCCTCGTGAGTTCAACAGTCTTACTTAAAATCATTATATTACAATTGATTTTTGGTACGCTTGCTAGGAGATCAACAAGTATTTATGGCATTGTTGCCGGAGAATGGTGTTCTTTTGAAATTCGTAGTTATCTCATTGTGCTTTGTGTATATTTTCTTAATTAGATAGTTTATTCAATTTTCTCCTTTGTACTAATCCTTGCTTGAGTTGTGTTGATTTATGTTCTTAAGAGGTCAGATTCCTGAAGATCAATTAGCATTTGACCCAGAGATAGAAAAGACAGCTCGAAGGAACAGAGACAAAAACAAAAAGAAGCAAGGAAAGACAAGGGAAGAATCTTCCAGTATTTCCACCACACCTCAACCAGAAAACATGGCCAATGAACGACCAACTCCAACCGGAAGAACACTTGGAGACTATGCTATGCAACAAGGGCCAAGATATTTTTCTAGCATAGCAATACCAGCCACTACCAAAGCACTGGAGATGAAGCCAGCTTTCCTCAGCTTAATTAGTTCTCAGCAGTTCACTGGAATGAATAATGAGGATCCTTACACTCTTCTTTCCACATTCTATGAACTGGTTGGAACCATGGGCTTTGAAGAAGGAGATCTTGATCATGTATACATGCGTTTGTTTCCTTTTTCACTGGCAGGCAAAGCAAAGGAATGACTTAAGTCACATCCAAATCAGAAACTGGAATGATGTAGAAGACAAATTCTTGAACAAATTCTTTTCACCATCTCGCTACATCAAAGCCAAGTTGACATTTAGGCAAGGACCAGATGACCCATTCTGTGAAGCTTGGGAGCGGTTCAATTCTTTCTTGAGGAGATGCCCAAATCATGGATTTGAAGATATTTTCTGCAATGGTTTGAGGCCTGATACTAAAATGATATTAGATGCAGCAACATGAGGAACAATGATGAGTGTAGATGCGGAGAAACAATCAAAATCAGAATTTTGGATACTCTAGACAACCTCCTTATCAACAGCAACAACAATATTATCTTTTTGTGCATGATAAAACAACTAAACTAGAGGATACTCTAGAAAAGTTTATGTAAGCTTCTTTGACTAATCAAAAAAATACAGAAGCTTCAATCAGGAACCTTGAAACACAGCTTGGACAGTTGGCAAAACAGTTATCAGATCAGCAAACAAGTCACTTTTCAGCCAACACACAAACCAATCTCAAGGAGCATTGTAAATCAATTACCACCAGAAGTGGGAAGATTGTGGGAAGAGGGATTGGAGATAACTTGGCTTTTGAAGAGGAAGTGTTGGAGGAGAAAGAGAGTGAAAAAGAAAAGAATGAGTGTGAGGGAAAGGAAGAGCAAAATAAAGATGAGCATGTAAATAAAATAGAAAAAGAAAAAAGAAGAAAAACAATAAGTGAGGAGAAAAAGAGGGAGAAGGGTGAGAAACAGGTACCACATTTGAAGAGCCTACCATACCCTTAAAATCCTTCCAAAAAAGACAAGGAAAGACAGTTTGCAAGATTCATGGACATTTTCAAGCGACTACAGATTAATATTCCGTTTGTGGAGGCTATGATACAGATGCCGACATATGCAAAATTCATGAAAGAGCTCCTAACAAAGAAGAGAAGATTTTTTGAAGAGATAGTGGAGCTTGAAGCAGGGTGCAGTGCTATAATTCAGAAATCATTACCTCAGAAATCCAAGGACACTGGGAGCTTCACAATTCGAGTTACAATTGGAATATTACCAGGGGGAAAAACATTACCTGATTTGGGTGCCAGTATAAATTTGATGCCTTTGTCTATGCTATGGAGAATAGGAGATCTGGAAGTAAGGCATACACGTATGACATTACAGTTAGCTGACAAATCTATGAAGTATCCATATGGTGTGGTAGAGGATGTCTTGGTTAAGGTTGACAAATTCATGTTCCCAGTTGATTTTGTGGTGATGGATATTGAGGAAGACACTGAAGTTCCTCTAATACTGGGAAGACCTTTTATGAAGACGGCCAAGGTCATTATTGACGTTAATGATGGCAAACTGAAGGTCAGGGTGCAAGATGATGAGGTCAACTTTAATGTGTTTGAAGCAGTGCAGCACCCGAAGGACAAACAACAATGCTTCAAGATGGATGTGATAGATGAAATTTATCTATCATCTAGGAAGCAATTGACAAAGACAAGCCCATTGGAGAAAGATGATTAAAAGAAAGTTGATAAATACTTTACACATCTGAATTCAGCAAAAGAAATTGCATCAAATGAAATAAAAGATGAGAAGTTGCAGCAAGAGAATGAGACTGAAAGTCAGAAGCTGGAGCTAAAGGTACTACCTACCAATTTAAAATATGTTTTTCTTGCAGATGGAGGCAACAAACCAGTGATCAGTAGTGCTTTAACGGCTTCTAAAGAAGAAAAGTTTATTTCAGTTCTCAAAGCCAATGAGGGTGCAATAGGTTGGACTTGAATTTTGATCCGAAGGCAGCAGGAGAAAAAAGAAAATTATAGCTGCAGGAATTGGAAGAAATGAGACTCAGTGCTTATGAGTACCCTAAGCTCTACAAGGAAAAGATGAAAGCTTCTCATGACAAGAAAATTCTCAAAAGAGAATTTTATCTTTGCCAATCAGTGCTACTGTTCAATTCCAGGTTCAGGTTATTCCCTGGAAAACTCAAATAAAAATGGTCAGGACCGTTTCTTATCAAGCATGTGAAGCCCTATGGAGCTATTGAATTAGAGGACCCTGAATCGAAGAGAAGTTGGGTTGTAAATGGGCAAAGGTTGAAGCTCTACTTTGGTGGTGAGATTGATAGGCTTGCCACAATCATCCAATTGGACGAACCATAATGATACAGGCATCCGGCTCGTGACGTTAAACAAGTGCTTTCTGGGAGGCAACCCAGTGTTTTAATTATGTTTTGCATTTTAATTTTGTCTTGTATGTTAAATATGTTTGTGTATATAATTATATGCTTGTGTTCTTAATTTTGTGTTTGTGTGTAAAAAAGTGAGTTTTTAGCATTCAAATGCCTCAATAAGGCAAACCATGCATACTTTGGTATTTTCAAGCAAAATTAATGTGTTAAGCATGAGTATAAGTTTTGGCACCAGAATTGGGTTCATTGAATGCTAAAAATTGCCTTGTTGTGGCCAATTTGTGAAAATTGAGTTTAAAAGCTTGATTTTGAGTTTGTTGATGTGGAACATTTTGAAATGATAGAGTTTTGATTGAAGAATGGTTTGATGTGTGTTTCAGAGTTATTTGGACTGAGAGGATCATGAAATGATTGAGTGAAAGTTGAACAAAATTTTGAAAAATGCAAAATCTGAATTTTCCCAAAACTGCCAAAAATCTCGCCCAAGCTAAAATGTCTCGCCTGGGTGAGAATGCCCTATACCAAGACATTTTTGGGCGACATTGTCTTCGACTGGGCGAGACTTTTTAATGTTTCTGCCACAAATACTCGCCTAAGTGAGAACGCGCGTTCCAGACTTAAGTTGGCAACGTAGGGAGAATTGATTCATAATCATCTTCTCCCCCAAACACTCAGACGCGTTTTGCCACTTAATCTCTCCAGTTTCACTCTCAATCTTTCACTTTTTCTCTGCTTATTTCTCTTAAGGTGAGTTCTTCGTTTCACTCCATTTTTCACCAAGCAAGTCACGTTTTTTGTGCTCTTCCAAACCCTAGGGTAGTGGGCATGCTTTGTTTGATGTGTTTTGTACGTGCATTGTGAGTTTTGGTATGAATTGATGCTGGAACAGAGTAATCTGGGTTGCCTATGCACAAATTGATTCAGAAATTTCATATTTTGAGAGTGCAGCCAAACAGTTTGATGAAATGCCTGACTTAGTTTGTTCTTGGTTGGTCATTTAAGCTTATGGAAATTGTTATTGCAATGTGAATTAACTGACTTAGCATGTTTTTGGTGGGTTAATTTTGATCTTTGCAGGCAATAGCTAGAACAAAGACAACCTCTAGACTTTCCCCCACTGAACCCAACAAAGGGAAGAGGAGAAGACATGCAAATAGTCCCTCTCCTGAAAGGCCAAATAGCAACTTGTTTAGAGACCCCCAAAGACAGGAAAGATATGAAAAGATAAAGCATTGGTGCTTTATCAAAAGAAAGAAGGGTAGTATTGGTCCCAGACGAACATGATCCATTTTTGAATGGCTTCATCAGGAGGAACTGGATGAAACTAGCTGACCCTCTTCCTAAGTTTGATCCAGAGATTGTCAGAGAGTTTTATGCAAATGCCTATTTTGTGGACAGTCTCGGAGAAAAGCGGTCTAAAGTTAGGGGCAGTTGGATCAATTATGATCGAGCAGCCATCAATGAATTCCTTGGTAATCCACTGCCACTAGAATCAGGGCAACGCTGTGATTTCACAAGAAAATGGAGGAGTCAGAAATTTTATGATGAAATGGAGGTTGCACGCCTTATATGCATTCCCAACAGATCCTATCAAGTCGGGCCCACTGGAAATCCTCTTAGAATACTTAGAGGGGATATGAACACCTTAGCCCAAGTCTGGACGATATTTTTACTAGCAAACATAGTGCACATCGGCCATTATTTCTAAAGAGATCCACAAATTTGTGAGGTATGAAGTCAACAAAAGAAATGAAAAGGCAAAAGGTGCCTTGGGCTTTCCGGCTTTAATCACAACTCTTTGCCAAGATCAAGGGGTGGAGGT
>Ga0214544_1001676_pt1 | contig 46581 bp, 23 predicted proteins | sample CNSS3metaG_FD_160074 | JGI IMG/M metagenome (GOLD analysis project Ga0214544, IMG submission 160074) | Root nodule microbial communities from cowpea collected in UCLA plant growth center, Los Angeles, California, USA - CNSS3 | ecosystem: Host-associated > Plants > Roots > Nodule | place: USA...
TTATTTTTTATAAATATACTTTTATTTTGTTTATTAAATTAATAACATTACAATATCATCAATTCTTAATATAATTCAAAAAATGCGTACACACAGGCGCGATAGCGCCTGTGTTTACACTAGTATGAAGAAAGAAAGTTGTTAAGAATAATAAAAGATAATGATCCGTTAACAATTAAATTTTGATGATAAACATCTTTTAATTGATTTTAAAATTTTAAAAAATATAAAAGTGAAAGATGAGAGACTATTTAAAAAATGACACATTAATTAATTATTAAATTATAAAATAAAGTTTTCAAATTTTAATCGTTAAAAAAATCATTTTCCATAATAAAAAAGGTTGCGTCAGTGTATAACAGATACGTTAGGAGGCCACAACACAAAACGAGGAAGGCGCGTAGAAAAGCTTTGGCTTATTTCGTAAGGAACAAACGCCACGTCGGACATGTGTGAACGCTACGTGGGGTCTTTGACTTCAACTCTCTCTCTTTCTTAAGTGTCCTTCACGCGCCACCGTTATCCCTCCCTCTCTCTTCTCTTTTCCTTTCCCTGTTCTGTCATTTCCACCACGCTTCCCCTTCTACAACACCTTTTCATTTCTCTATTTGGCCTTTTATTCATCGCTTTCATTTAATTCATTTCAGTTCTCTGCATTCACTTTTTCAATTCCATGTGTGAGATTATTGCTTTCTAATGGCTGAGACCACAAAATACATTGCCAACTCAGAATTAGGTTTGATTCCCCTTCTTCAACTTAACAACTGTGTTTCACTTTCGGTTCTTGCTTCTCTTTTTCATTATGATCAAGCTTGTGTGCCTTTTTTCAATTTACATTTTCTTAGTTTCATTTTTTTCTGCATGCATGCATGCATACCCCTGATTGTGTTAATTTTCATTGTGCATGCAACATTCATGCGCTACTTTTGTTTCACTATTCCTGATGAAATGGATGCCATTTTTTCTTTCAATCTTCGTGTTTGTACGCTTTACCTGGATTGGATCACTGATAACAATTGGGAAGTTTGTAGTATGTAGTTTGATATGAGCTATAGTTATCCAAGACATCGATGAATGTGCCAATTGAATTAAATTCATCCATTCTCTGTGCAGTATCATATAATTAGTTAAACTATAGTTCTGTTGTTGCCTTCACTGAATATGCCTATGAATGTGTCATTTATATAGAGTGATGAATTTGAGTTCGAGTTTGATTTTTTCCCCCTGTCTTATACAATACCCTTTGAATGTTTCCTGGTATCTGATAGAGCTTGAAGAGATATTGCAAGAAGCATCACATCGTTGGCTTCGACCTGTTGAAATATGTGAGATACTTCGCAACTATAAGAAGTTTAAGTTAACACCAGATCCACCTATTAGACCTCCAGGTATTTCCTATTTTTCCCTGAACTTCACATCCTTCTTGATTTTGATATTTGCTGCAGACATGGGTAGGGAATTCATTTTACCAGGTTAGGGGCTTGAATCATCGATTTGGAAAGTACCATGCCTTAGAGTGGGTGACTGATAGGGTGACAAGCTCACACCACAGGGTCCTTTTGATTATTTTATCAGATGGCATCTCAGAGGTTATTGTTGTCGTCGCGATAATATAAAATATTAAACTAGTGTCACGCTCTTATGCTTTGAAATTTGAAATTTTCTTATTCTGTTTTTTCATTGAGTTGCAAGTAGGATGATGAGACTAACCAATAGTGGTGGTGATAATTGAACTTAGCTATGTTAGCTTCACCAATGCTTCGAAAGAAGTATCTCAGTCTCTTTAAATATAACCTTTGACTATAATACATATGCTTGCTATGAGCATAGAGTGCTAATTTTGGCATTATGTTGTCGTTTCTTTTTTCCAGCTGGATCACTATTCTTGTTCAATAGAAAAGCACTTCGTTATTTTCGCAAGGATGGTCACAGGTGGAGGAAGAAACAAGATGGGAAGACTGTAAGAGAAGCTCATGAAAAGTTGAAGGTGTGCTGTTCATTTTGTTAGTTGTAAGTTTTACTTTTTAGAATTGTTATGTTAATTGAACTTCTTGCATGGGTCAAATTGTTGTGTTGGAAATTTGGAATAGCCTCATGTAATTAGTTCACTTTAGATTTTCCTTGACATTTTTCACTCAAATTCCATCGTGGTAAGTTTACGATAGATAATAAGCTCGGGAAAGTTTCATAAAAACAAGCTTGCGTATGTAGATATAAAATAACACCCAATAGAGTAGAAGTATTTCTACAATGTTTTATTTTCTTGTATAAGTTTTATATTTTGGCAATTGTCTCAAATAAAAACACTCACATACACACACGTGTGTGTAATGCCATTTCCCCCTTTTGTTTAATTTTATTTTGGACCCATGAATTGCTTGATTATTTAGCTATATTTTAAAATGTAGGTTGGTAGTGTGGATGCCTTGCACTGCTACTATGCCCATGGAGAGGACAATGAAAACTTCCAACGGAGAAGTTTTTGGATGCTTGACCAGTGAGTTTCTGTCATTCTATTAACTTCGGGATTTTTATGTCCTATCTTGGATTTTTTTTAGGAGAATGTGGTGCTTTTTTTTTTTTTTTTTTTTTTTTTTTTTGCTAATTGCTAATATATCTGGTCAATCTGTAAGTTTATTTGAAAATTTGAGCAATAATAGATTGAGTCTAAAGTTTCCATTTATGCAGAACACAGAAAATAATTTGTTTTCTGATATTTCTTTTTCTTTTGGTTCCCAAGGGGCCAAAATTAACAAATCCAAGCCTGGACCTTGCGGAGTAGCAATCTGTAGAGAAATTATGACAAATGGGTGGGTTTATTTTTATAATGAAAACTCAAATTTTAAAATACACAAAATATTTCAATGTTAATAAGTAAATAAAGAAATGCCATGTTTCTTGGGTTGATGATGAAAATCAAACATTAAAATAAATTGAAAACTGAGAAATAAGATTGGCGTAAGAAGTGGACCCTTCTTTTAATGGAATTGTTGTTTGAGGATTTAGTTCTGCAAAAAATTATGGGCTACGCTGCTTTTTATGGTCTTAGCATTGACAACAAAAATTCTGACAACTTAAAAATGGTATTGTTTGCAGGCAGTTAGAGCACGTTGTCCTTGTTCATTATCGTGAAATTAAAGAGGTATACATGTCTTCTCTTTTTTGCACTTTTTATAGTATATCATATAAAACAATCTAGACATGATGCTGCTGTGTTGTTGATGCGTTGCATTCTTAATCACCTCAAAGTTTCACCCTTCAAGTTCCAAAGCTAGATTACCTAGTCCCAAACCTCCTTAAAGTCTTAAAACACAATGAAAAACTCATCTAGAGTTTCAAACAATAAAACTTATAAGGGTAAACCTAATAGTAGTTGCACAAAATGGATGCAAATCACATTATTATTGGTATGAAAATACAAGGTATCAATTGTAACCAGAATCCAGTTTATTCTTGTTAGTGTTATGCTCCACTATGTTGATTTTTTCTTTATGTTATCTTTCTTCCAAGCTTTGTGTTTAACGATGAGCCACTTTTGTGAGTTGTGACCAATCAAAAAGTCTGACTAATGATTGACCTGTTAATGAACCTTTCTAATATTATTTTGATTCTCCAAGTTTACAATGTTTTTTTTTTCCATGTTTATGTACTTTGTATGATTTACACTTTGAAGGGCTGCAAATCTAGCATCTCACCTTTTCCGGTAGTTCCAGTAACCCTGGTTGGTAGCTCTCAAAATAGTTCAGTGCTTTCCTCTACCAGAATAAGCACACCGATATCTGTAGTTCAAACATCTTTCACATCAAGTGCAAATAAAGTTGGTCAGAATGGACACTCTTCAGAGTATGAAGATGTCAATTCAAAAGATGGTCCTCAAGCCCCCTCTTTCAAAAGATATCATACTGAAGGATCTGTTGAAGGTTCGGAAGCTGACTTCACTGTTCATCGGCTAAATAACGATAAGATAGATGCTGTTAATAGAATGCAAGATGGTGTAATTTTCAGAGATAGCCACATGTACATACAACAAGTTGAAGAAAATTTACTGACTGTTGATCAGGTGTAGTAATTTAGATTATCAACACCTTTTATAGCCTCAAAGTTTGGGTAGATTTATGATCCTGAGTTTGAAACACAAATCTAATCAGTCCAAGTGATCTTTAATTTTGTCAATGCATCTGAAATGCGTGTATTTTAAAATCTCTTGGTCTATGGTGTGCCGGACTTTCATGATTGATAATATAACTGTCGAATATATCCTGTATGCTACTGGATGTTCCAAATGCAATGTTGTTCTTTATACAGTTTAATTTCATGCTTCTTCCCAAATGTAACCTCTTTTTTAACGAATTTAATTACGCTGTGACAGGTGCAAAACCAGGATGGTCTGGATACAATCTGTGCTCAATTATATGATCGTAATGATCATCCAATTGTTGCAAATACCAAAGCGCTAGTTGAACAGAAACTTAAAGATGGGGAATCAAAACAGGCTGAATCTGGGGAAATCAAGAAACTTGATAGTTTTGGAAGGTGGATGGATAAGGAGATTGGTGGAGACTGTGAAAATTCCTTGATGGCTTCAGATTCTGGTAATTATTGGAGTACACTTGGTGCTCATAATGAGGATAAGGAGGTATCTAGTTTACGACACATACAGTTGGATATGGATTCATTAGGCCCTTCTCTTTCCCAAGAACAACTATTTAGTATCCATGACTTTTCTCCAGAGTGGGCATATACTGGGGTTAGAACAAAGGTGTGTGCCTTTTCATGCACATGCGTGAAATTTTTTTGTAATTGTATATTCATAAGTTCACCATACAAAATCTGGTTTTGATTTATTTCTTCTTCCTTCTGTGAAAAAGGTTTTAATAGTTGGCACATTTCTCGGAAGTAAAAAGCTCTCTAGTGAAACCAAATGGGGATGTATGTTTGGTGAAATTGAGGTTTCTGCTGAAACTTTAGCAGATAATGTGCTATGGTGTCAGACTCCTTTGCACTCACCTGGCCGTGTACCATTCTATGTTACCTGCAGTAATAGGTTAGCTTGCAGTGAGGTCAGGGAATTTCAATTTGATGAACATCCAACCAAATTTTTAGGTCCTTTGGGTATTAAAATCTCACCAGAAGTTGAGGTACGACTTCAAATACGACTTCTTAAACTAGTAGACTTGGGACCTGACAATAAGTGGTGGAAGTGCTCTGTTTCTGGTTGTGAAAAATGTAAACTCAAGGGAATAATGTGTTCCATGAGAGGTGATAGTGGAGTATTTAAAGAAACTTTTCAGATTGATGGAATTGATCATATAAACCCTAGAGATGTACTATTTCAGAGATTAACGAGAGACAAGCTTTATGAGTGGTTGATATACAAGGTTCATGAAGGAGGAAAAGGATCACATGTGCTGGATGATGAGGGCCAAGGAGTAATACATTTGGCAGCTGCACTTGGTTATGTGTGGGCTATGGTCCCATTGATTGCTGCTGGTATCAGTCCTAACTTCAGAGACAATCGTGGAAGAACAGGACTTCATTGGGCATCGTATTTTGGGAGGTCAGAACGTATTCATGTTAAGAACTTTCCATGCTTGTATCTGGTATTACCAGGGCATTATCTTCAACTAAAATTCATATTGTAATTCCTGTATCATTCTGCTTGATTTTCTCACTGGAGGAATAAAATTATATTCTCTATTATACTCTTACACATTGTAGGAATTTTGTTTCTCATAACCTGAATTTTTTAATCCATACTGGAAATTTGTATGCCTTATTTCATGTTGTTGGGGATGGTTCTCATTACATATTGTCTCCCTGCCCTTCTTTATGTTCTCATCAGCAGCACACTATTTTATTCGCTGTACAGTGATTTACATAACTGGTGAATTAATCTTACTCTTTTCTGTTTCCTTCTCTCTAGAGAAGAAACTGTTATTGCTCTAGTCAAATTAGGCGCAGCACCAGGTGCTGTTGAGGATCCAACATCAGCTCTTCCTCCAGGTCAAACAGCTGCTGATTTAGCTTCAAGTAGAGGACATAAAGGCATTGCTGGGTATTTGGCCGAGGCAGATCTGATTAATCGATTATCTATACTGACTGTGAAGGAAAATGGAGCTGGTAACATTGCCACAACCATAGCAACTGACAGTGCTTTTAAGTCTGCTGAAGATGACTCGTCTAATTTGACAATGGATGAGCAACACTATCTCAAAGAGTCCCTTGCTGTGTTTCGAAAATCAGCTCATGCGGCTGCTTCAATCCTAGCTGCATTTAGAGCAAGGTCATTCTTTCAGAGACAATTAGCCAAAAGTAAAAGTGATGTTTCAGACTCAGTACTTGACAAAGTTGCCGATTCTTTGGGCAAGGTACAGAACATGAGTCACTTTGAGGATTATTTACATTTTGCAGCCTTGAAGATTCAAAAGAGATATCGCGGATGGAAAGGAAGAAAGGACTTTTTGAAAATAGGCAACTGCATTGTAAAAATCCAGGTACTTGTTACAGTGTATTCTACTACCATCATACCTTGATCATCCCATTCTTCTAGAGGATTTTCATGGCAAGTATAAAAAGTACTTCGTGTCATGAAAATCATATTGATGCCTATACTCTTTACCATATACCAGGCTAATGCAGTATACATGTTCACTGTATATGCATCCTTTGTGTCAATATGCCAGCTTTTAATCATTTTATTTTTGTGATGAAGACAGTATTACATCTTCAGTTAACAATATTCTTCCGTATAGGCTCATATCAGAGGACACCAAGTTCGAAAGCAATACAAAAAATTTGTGTGGTCTGTTAGCATTGTGGAAAAAGCGATTCTTCGGTGGAGACGGAAAGGAGCTGGTCTGCGAGGATTCCGGGGAGGGCAGCCGGTTGGCATTGATGAGTATGACTTTCTTAGCGTTGGGAGGAGACAGAAATCAGATGATGTAAAGAAAGCTCTGGATAGAGTCAAGTCCATGGTTCGTAACCCAGATGCAAGGGATCAGTATATGAGGCTCACCATGAAATATCAGAAGTTTAAGGTAGTCACATTTTGTCAGTCCTAAATAGTGAATGGTTCATCCAGTTTTGGTGAATTGATTCAAAAAGATATAATCAGCTCTTGTTGATTGAATACAAAATTCTGATTGGTTATTTTCCTTTGCTGCTTTTTTTGGCATACTGTTGAACAGATTGTTGATAGCAGAAGCATTCAATCACATGTCGATTAGCCTCCAGAGGAAGGAAAGAGCAATACTGAGCACTTCTTGTTTATAATAGAAACTACATACAGATATACTTTTTATGTAAATAGCATCTAACAAAGTTTCTAGTGTATATGGAAGTTTCTAGTGTATATAGGAATGGTCGCTATAATATTACTTTTTATTTATATTTTGTTATATGCAACTGCAATTCGTTTGTTTTAACTCATGTTTTTCTCTATTAAATGTTTAGGTTGTTCGGATCAATGAGCCCTAAAGAAAAAAAAAAACATTAAACGAAAATCCAAACTTTACTATTAACTGATTCTAAATTAATTTAATCAGTGAGCGGTGACTCTGAATTCATATTACAGACGATTGAATTAGTCCATGACACTTAAATTTTAAAAATATTAATAAAATTTACTTATGACAAAATTAGTGAAATTAATTTTGACCTGTATAGTATATCGATAACAATATTAATAACGCAATTTATTGAATTTTAAAAATAATGGATAAATTATTAACTATTGATAAAATTAAATAGATAGATTTGACATCTTTCCATATTTTTGTAATTAATAAATTTGATGAATTTCCTCCGGATAATGTATTGTTGTCACCCGTAGGAAAGTTCCAATTTGAGTAATAGTAAATCAGACAGAGACGATTAATTGGCTAATAGATGATAAATTTTACACGAGAAAAAAAGAACGTAGTGCATACTAATACAAGCCCAAAAGCACAATTGGTACAAAATTCAAGATGACAACCTGGAATGTGTCAGCTGAAAACTGGAACATATACAAATCAAATAAGAGCTGGATTCGCTCCCCGAGGTGAGGGATAATAAAGGAGAAAACTTGCCAATTGGCAAATGTTATTTTCACAATACGCATAGTATCGTGTAAGTATTCTCCTAACACATATAGGATATGCGTACATTTTTTCTTTGGAAAAATTATGCTTCACTCTCTTGTGGGTGTGAAGAGAGTTTATGTACAGAGTTATTTAGCCTTGTGAATTATTATTACCAGCAAATTTGCGGAAACGAGCAGACTCGTCATTATGACGAGAAAGACGTCGTTCGGGTTGAGACAACCTTCTACTGGATCCAACTGTACCCATATTTAAAGCTCCTTTGTCCTGTAATCAATAAAATGAATGGCACATAAGGAAAAAGAGTAGACACTAGACCCTACCAAAAATAGAAAGTTATGTAAACACGCCTTAGTCTTTGATGACTGTGGAGCAGGATGGGTATTTCGTGTCCCAACAACTAAAGTTTTCACCGCGTCATCCAATTCGGCAACCTTCCTCAAGAGATTGGTCTTGTCCATCTACCAGAAACCATTACAATAAGATTTTGAATTCTTTGGGAAACTCAAATCACAAATATGTCTTCTGACATACCTTCAACATTTCATTTTGTGCACAAAGCAACTGATCTCGTTCTTGCAGTTGCTGCAGTGCTATCTGAGTAGCAAGTATATCTGCCTCTTTGGTTTTCAGTTCCGATATGCAGCTGAGTCATAAATTATGAAATGAAACTTTTGAACCTTTTGCAGTTTTAAATCGTCTAAATCTAAATAGTTTAATTGCGATAAAGAACTCCTTAATCATGAGCTATACCAATTTGAAACAATTAACTATAACGTATAATCACACACGGTAAGACGTGGTTTCTGAGGTATACTAACCTCTCTCTTTCTTCAACGAGATCATTTATGTGCTGTCTTAGATCGAGGTTCTCTTTTTCCTAATGAGAAAAAGATGGTAATTAATACAAGCACGTGATAAAATATAGTATTCACCTTGATTTTGGCTCTAAGTACCTTTGCAAAGAACTCTTCTCTATGATGCTGAGCCTCCTCCACTAATTTCACAATTTGGTTTTCGTCTATCAAATTCTATAAACATAGCAAAAGCAAAAACGCGAGGCAATAAGAAATCACAACCATCAACTCCCAACAATTATAAATGAATCTGAAACTTACTGCATAGTCGGTAATGTCCAACTTTACACCAAGAAGGTCCCGAATGACATCATGAGTCATGTTTTCAGTAGCGGCCAGCCTTGTTTGTAGCACGAACACCTGATCCACTATACAATTTAGACCACTATGCATTGAGTGATTATTGTGCTAATTTTTCTTACCACTGTTTAAAAATCCGTGAGCCAAATAGTAAACACTATTACATCACTGAGTAAGTCGTGTAAAAATTAAGGCGTGGAAGAAAAGAAATCCAACAAAAAACAAAAGGTGATATTGGTTTAGGTTGAGATGAGTTATGAATGACAACTAAACAACATTCTAATACAGATTCTTGAGATAATCATTTTCATTTTTTTTAATTTTCTTTTCATGTATTGTCTAAAACCCTTATATCTATAATATGAAAATGATATAAATGTGTACTCTCCAATAGTCTAAAATGGAAAAGACCTCCTTTTGCCTGCTAGCTGCAAGTGCTTCTAGTTCTTCCATACGTAACCTAGCAACTGATAGTTCTTGATCTTTCTCCTGATTCATCTGCTGAACAAGATTTGAAATGCATTTGAATGGTGAGCTCGAACCTCTTGTCCTGAATGGTGAGCTCGAACCTCTGGTCCTTACTGAGATTTTTTCATTTTTCTCTGGTTCTGGTACCACCGACGTTGAATTTGACGTTTCTGTTTTCACTTCAAGGAACATGGACTCCAGACACTTGTACTAACCAAGACAGATAAAAGAAGCAAAAGAGATGAGAATATAAGAATAAAAGATGATACAAAGTTTCTGGTATTCAAATAACAATATTGTTACTAAACTTGCTTTTAACTCAATGTGACCCACAAAATTAGCTGATAAAACATAAACGTATATTTTTGTACCTTTTGTTGGTACTGCGATGCTTGGGCTTCAGCATGCAACACAATTTCGGATATATACTCTTTGCACCTTTTAATCTTCCAAAAAATATACAAAATGTCAGACTTCTGGACAAAATACTATGATGTATAATAAAATTTAAATGTCATGTATCTTGGGAGTCTGGGAAAAATACCTCTTTATCTTGTTCTGCATTTTCCCTTTCAAGAAACCTTATCCGACTCAGTGCTTCATGAACTTCCAGTAATTCATTATGTTGCCTGCATCAGGGTTTTCAAAAGATGAACAAGGAAGAAATCAAATCAGAAAACGAAATAATCTGGACCAACTTTTCATGTAAAAAAATAGTTTACACTATAATCTTGTATCTCCACTTCATCGACTAATCAGGTTATTATGAGAGTGAAAAAGATTTACACCTACAGTTGATCAACAATATAATACATATCAAGGAAGGAATAGCAGCTCTAACCTAGATATCTGCTCATCAGTTTGAACGCTTGTGCTTTCTGAATCAGCATTCTTGGGAAATTTGTCAACTAACAATAATCTCTCTTTCAAAGCTTGGAGTTCCGTTCTTAGTGAATCACTGATTGAACGATGTCTTCCCACCTCCTCATCCATTTCATGTACCTATGACAATCCCATTCTAGTCATAAAGAAGATAATATGTAAAAGACCAGTTCAGTTATCCTATTGAGCATTAATAATATTACTGAAAAAGGTAGTGGGTATTAAACAATAATAAAATTACTAAGCTGCATCTCTTTGAATTACCTCCCAAAATCTTTTCCGTAATCTTTATACAAGTGAATCATACATGAAACTAACCTTTTTCTCCAAAACATTTATGGTAGACTCAAGCTCCTCAACAGAATGTTCCAGAATCTTGACTTCCTCTTCCTTTTGCTCAGCAAACAGCTTACTAGACTCTGATTCCTACAAATGATATTTCAGTTCCACCAAAGCTGGTTTCACCAATAAGAATTATTTGAAAGTGAAAAAATAATCAGCACATACATACCTGATGTGCTTCCATGGCAATAGCTTCCTTTTCATCGGCCAAGGAATAAGCCATCTCAAGCTTACCAGTCAAGACACAAACTTCTTCATGGAGTTGGTCTCTCTCTATTATTACCTGGTTTAGTTCATCCTCAATGCTTTCAAACAATGAAAGTGATTGGTTTTCCATTGAAGCTGTCAAATTAGTAATCTCGTTTTCCAAACCTCTAATCACCTCTCTATGTTCATCCAGTTTACCTTGAGCTTCAGTTTTGTAGGCATATAAATCTTTCAGAAGCTCCCTTAACTCCACATTTTGATTAGAAAGTTTCTCAATCGATTCTTTAGCAAGTTTAAGCTCATATTGTGACGTAGTTAAGGCCTTCTCGGTATTAACTAGAGAACCTTCAAGTTTCCTGTTCTGAACCAGTATATCATCAAGCTGACTTGCTTTAGTCTCCAGCTCATACCGAACTTGGCTAAGAGAAAATATTAACTTCTCAGTCTGATCTTTAATGTCCTTGCTGTTAGAAGCTGATTCCTGCAATAGCCTAAAGTCAAAAAGTAAGCCCTCTAATAACACTTGCTTCCTCTCTAACTCCTTTCTAAGAGCCATATTTTCATATAATATGTTGACATTGGGCAAGTCTGGCTGCTCAGGCACCTTCTGGACTAAAATACATTGATCTGTTTTCACTGCACCTTCACTACCCGTACTAATAACAGGCTCTGCAACACTAGAGGAATTCTTTACCAAATAATGCAATTCCCCCTGTCTGGCTGATTGCAAATTATGGTTCATAGTGGCGCAGGCAAATTTACTGACAAGCTCTGTTACACAGCAATTATACAGAACAAAAGATACAGATCCTCCATCCACCATCTGAGAGCAAATATCTTCCACCAATGATCTGATATTTTTCATAAAGTCTAGCATCTCCTGCCCAGTCAAATGAATATCAGAATACATTGTCAAAAACTTCTTTTCCATATCAGTTTGCATTTGCAATAAATGCTCTTCTAGCATAGAAACCGAATTTGCCATCTCTATCAAACTGAAATGGATGTTTTCCTTTAGTAATTGATTCTCTTCTTCTTTGTGACAAACTGAAGATTTGAGTTTTTGAATCTCTTCTTCCAAACTTGCTCTCTCAAGCATCAAGATTTCACCAGACTGCTTCCACATAGCAGTCAACTGTTTAGAATCTTCATATGCTTTCGTCAATGCATGTAGTGTAAGATCAGCTTCCTTCACTGTTGCATGAGCTTCAATAAATTTGGTTAAGAAACGATCATCAGGCCTTATCTCTCCATAACCGAATATCTGTGTAGAGATTGAGAATTAAGAGAACGTAAGAAACAGCCCTATATTCTTGTACTTTGTCAAACAAGAAATAAACTTAATACTTGGTCATTTATTTCATATTTAGGCAACTAAATGGAAAGCTACATACCTCTCTGTCATTCTCACTCTCTGCTTCGTCTTTCTGCAAGCTCAACTGGAAAAATGGATCTTCCGATTTCAGTTCTGTCATTCACCATTACATGATTTAGTCTTCTATTTACTTTTCATATGACTAAATACAAATAGATGTGACATTTAAAAAACTGTATATGTATGAAAGGAAAAATGGAAGTAGTGAAATGATACCTTTTGAGTAAGGACAGGATCCACCATCCAATTCTCGAAGGAAAGCAGACAAACAAAGATACAGTCTTTGAAAACCATCATATGAGGCATTTAATTCTTTACTCAGAAAACACACTACTGCTTCATTGAGAACTGGTCTTTCAGTGAGCTTTCCTGGATTTGATGATTTGCAAGCATCAGACTGAATTACAGTGGATCTTTCAGATTTTAGGTCTACAGTTTGTTCAGAAGCAAAGTTTTCCATTTCATTTGAAAAATCAGAGAGTGACGAACTATCCGTGGATTCCGTGCTCAATTCATCAGTATTTACAAGATCTTCATCCACATCAACTAATTGTAGGCTAGACACATTTGCTTCTGTGCTAATAAGACTCCCTATGACATTCAATCTTCTATTCACTTCAAGAAGTTGCTCTTTTATCTGATGCAGTTTGTCATGTTGGTTCACAAACTCCTTGTTTGCATGTGATGTTGAGTAATCTATTGTATAACCCTCAAAACTTGTATGATACATCCTTAAATCCCTTATTTCTTTCCTCATGTCCCGAGTTTCCTTGACAATGTCCTGAATCAAGTCCCTGTAAGCAGAAGTAAGGCTTGAAACACCAGTTTGGAAAGCTTCTGTTTGTATTTCTGTATCAATAAAAGACGCTTTAACAGCATTCTCCATCTCCAGTACCTCAAGTTTAGTTAACTCGACTTGAGCCTTAAGATCATTTAGTATCAAATTATTCAGGACATCTTGATTCTCAGAAATAGTACAATTTCCAAGTTTGCCTTGCACATCAAGTTCGTGAATGGAAACATCTTGAACAACACCATTCGTGTGAATTACTTTATAACTATCAGAAAGCCATTTTGCCACAAGGAATGCAGCATCAGCTTGTTTAGTTGCTTTACAAACTTGATTGTTTTTGTGATTTATTTCATTTTCTAACATCCTTATCATATTGGTCTTCTCATTTAACAAGACTTGTAACTCAATTGCCTCCTCAATGCCTTCATTCTTGTCTATTTGTTGAAATGCATTTAAGGTTACAGTTGCTTCCCTTAAGGAACTTAGTTTCACCTCCATGTCCAGTACCATCTTCTGTGCATCCTCCAAGCTATTTTGTAGCAGCAAAATTGCTTCCTCCTTCTCAATATACTTTTTGACAGCCATGTCAACATGCTCACAAATCCAAGAATTGACCTGGGGAAATGAACAAGAAATGCTTTTTACCTGACCACATGCCTCTTTGAGAGATCTTGAGCCTTCAAGAAGGAAGGTTGTCAGTTCTAATATTGCTTTTTCCCAATCTAAACTCTGTGACTTAATTTCCTTTTCTTTTTCAGCAATAATATTTCTTAGCTCTGCATTTTCGTGAGCAGTGGTGCATAACCTCTCTTCAAACTCTGACTGAAGATGGGAAAGCTCTTCCTGTAAGTGAAGAATTGTCTTTGTTGTCTCCATCTCAACCTCTTGAGAGATTCTTTCGGTCTCCCGTTTTTGAGATAATTGTATTATCCATTCATGTTGATATTGGTCATTAAGTAACCGCACTTCTTCAAGATTCTTGGCCATTTTTTCTAGCTTTGCCTTTAACTCTTCGTTGTTGTTATATTCATTATCTTTAGCAAGCATTACTGAGGCTGCCAATGTTTTTGTTTCAATTTTATTTGCTAAAGCGTCGCCATTAACTTCCCGTGTAGAGGACGGAACTTCGTCTCCGGAATCACTTCTCACGGATATTGTCTCAGCCTGTAAAATTGAACTTAATATGATGAACTTTGTCTTAAAACAAGAAAACACAAATGAAACTGGGTTCTCTCAAAGATGAGCATATGTGAAACTATTAACCATTAAATATTTCTCAAATACAGATTTAGAATGTCCCTCACCACAGGAATTTCCATTAATGAATAACAGTTTACTTAAGAAATAAGAATATTTGCTCAACATGAGGAAAATTACTAAGAAATTTTGTTTTCTTTGCTGCTTAACTTTATTTCAAGTCATGACATTGCTAAAGATTTTGGTCATATTGACTATCTACATATGCAGTAGACATAATACCAGATCAAAACTACGACATATGCAGACAAATGCATTGATGTTAAAATCACCATCATAAATAAAACAGACTAAAAAACAAAAGTTAAAAATGCGTTGCATGTTATTCTTTCCTCACCAATGAACATTTATCTGTCTTTAGAATTTCATTGGGATGCTCAAAAGAGTTCAGAACCTGCAAGAATGGAAAGAGTTAAACATGATAAAACAGAGGTTCAGCAATGTCTTCACAAGTGTTTCCAGTATTAAAATAGAGGCTCATATATACTTAACTTGATTGTAATTCAAATATTTTCCCAGCTCTGATTGTAATTCACCCACTTCTCTGCAAAGAATAAAGAAATTTGTTAGTAGTCTACCAGCAAATAGCTTTTAGAATTGCAATGCAATAATAGTAGTATCCACACTACAGACTATTTGCAATTATGATATGGAGAGAAAATGAAAACAATCATTTTTCCAAAAGTATAGACAACAAACAAGTCTCTCTCATGTTCTCCACATTATATGCACTATTCACTTGTTCTAAGTCGCTAAATGTCAAACAATAAAAACTTGTAAACTAAATACAGCTTTGATAAATATGCATTGAAGCTACAGCTTAGCATACAAGGGGACCCTGGAGATGAAATATGAAATGATGAATGCACTTATCGAGGGATTCGTTGAATAGAAGATGCATACAGGATAGAATACCAAGTATCTCATTAATAACGATTATGATAATGATGACGATATTTAAGGCAACTGTTTACCTAAGCAATTTAGAATTCATATTCTGGCACTGTTCTAGCTCTTGTGCAGTATCACTATCCTGAAATATCAAAGAGAACACCAAGTGAACAGAAAATCTCAGATAGCACTATTAATATGGCATAAGTAATAAAAGTGGACCTGATTTACATTTTTCATGGAGAATGTAAATTTTCCTTGGAGATTGACAAGGAGCTGAACATTAAAGAAAAATACCAAACATCAGAAATCCAACCCAGACGAAAGTTGATATTTATCTTTCAAAAGAGGGAGGTACAAATTATGGGATCTAACCAACCTGATCACGCAATTCAGATAACTCAGTCAGCAATCTTTCCCGTTCTCCATGCTCATAGGAGTTTTGAGATCTGGTAGTAAGAACTGATGTAAAATGAATCATTGGTATCCAGGAAAAGATTAAGACTAAAGAATATTAACTGTCCACTCAACTTACAGTTGAGGATGTCGCAAAAGTCCATCATTCTCCAAAGCAAGTCTTGATAATTCGGAATTTTTATCTATTTTCACTTTAAGTAACTGAATCTCCTCCTGCAAAGCCCTGTTTTCCTCCATGAGATACTTCTCAGCTGTCAATTTCCCATCTACCAATAACTCAAGTTGTTTGATTTTCTCCTTGTAATGCCTCAGCATACTTGAAGTATGATCAATATCCTCTTCCCTTTGTCGAACCTGCCAAAAGATGATATTACCTTAAGTTCTTGATGTATAAATATTTGGGCCTATTCACATAATTCCCTGAAAAAATTTCTAAGAATAGACTTTTGGTCTGGTAAAATTATAGTCAGGTTTTAAAACATGGATATCTTTCGGAGAGCTAGCTTTTTAGTCAAAACATACTTACCAAACAATTTTTGTGGTCTATTTCAGCCTTTAATTTCTGGATTGTAGTTTCTGCCATTTTTTCTCTCCTTAGGGCACTAACCAAAGCAGCTTTCATGCATTTGATCTTCCAGATATAACAGCTCAAACTTTCAGTGAATCTTGTAATAATTGTTATGTAATAACCCTTGACAATCTAATCCAACCCATAATACAAAACCCTCACCATAACTGTCATAAACTGACCTCTTTGCTTGGAATGAGTAGGTTGTGATCTGTTGTTGCTCTTTCTCCCAAAGAGTCATATCCTTCTGACACTTCACTCAATCTAAACTTCTCAGAATTTGGCTCTAAATTTGACGAGGTAGGAAATAATTTATCGTTCATCAGAAAGGACAGTTGACCCTGTTCAAGTTTAGTACATGCCTCAGATAAGTCAGCCCTAAGATGCAGTATGGTATTTGTCGAAAACCTCCCAAAATTTCATACATTTAATCAAATACCTTCAATTGTTGAATCTGCCACTGCAGTGCACTTACATCACCAGAAGCGTCTTCATTCACTTTTGCCTTTTATTAGTGTTAAGTGAAAGAAAACCAATTAATTCATATATTATCTAAATAAAAAAATATTACATAAAGTACGTTATGGTGTGTAATTCAAACACAAACCCAGAAATTTTTAAAAAAGGGAATGCAGGCATTTAAATAGGTGAGTACATTATTTTGAATAAGCTTCGCTCGCTGCGCAAACTTCAGAGTGCTTAGTGTTTCATTAGCACAACTGCAAGCGAAGAAAAATCGACATCAATGATATAAGAAAACAAAGAAACATCAAGGAGCAGTCATTGTTCACAATTTAAATTTAAGCAACAAAGTTAACACAAACCAAATTGATGGGCTGACATTCGCAATGACCATTGTCTTTGAATTTCCACCTAAAGAATCCTGCATACAAAGTTTTGGAGAGTACAACCATATTACTACAGAAAATGATATACTAGATCGTATGTAATATTACTGAAAAAACAATCTCAATTGAAGAACTTTGTGTATCTAACCTGAAGAAGAAACGTAAGTCTTGAATCTCTGTACGGAACATGCCTAGGCTTCCCATGGGCTAAGTCCACCAAAGTCATTATGACCAATCTAACAAAGCACTTAAAGTCAACCATTTGAACTCAACCAATTGTTGTGGTAAACTTTATTAAGATTCAACAGAAATATATCAACAGCTAATAAATTGATAAACAAGTCCGTGTAGTGAGTTACCCAAGTGTTGACAAAGATTTGTTTATATTTGCTGCTTCTTTCAAACGTTCACTATCTGCTCCAGAGCTTTTCTGCCTAGATGAAAGTACAAGTCAAGTCTGGTTTTGAAAAAGAAATTGCAACGATTTATAAAGATTCTGATACAAAAATATCCTGTTACCTTTCAGAACCAGCCAAATCTACTAAATTTAGCCTAGCAAACCTAAAGTGAGTCATAGAATCTTTCTCCCATTGGCTTTCAATAGTACAAGTGAAAACACTGTGAGACCGACTGCTTTCACAGTTCATATGAGTAGCAGCCACCTTCCTATTCGCAGTGCCCTGCGTAAGTATGTAGGTGAGGAAGATCAGATTAGACATGATCAAGCACAGCACAAAATATTAAGGTAAATTAATGGTGAACATATTTGAGTACAAAACCCAACCTGTAACAAAAGCCTGAGAACATCATAAACTGTTTCCACGCTATGTTCAGTAAGGTTTTCAACGTATACCCCCTTCTTCAAATCTTCTCTGAGCTACAGGAAGAATATTGAGTTTTAAACTCTGTTACGCAAACCATTAATAGTAACAAGTAAACAACAATTTTAAATCGGGTTAAATACTATAAATTGTGGATTACTTGCAGATTGGTTGATGAAGGCATGAGAAGATCGGTTATTTGCTCGTTGTATATCTCCAGAAAGGAACACTTGCAACTATATTTCAGCTTGTGATCCTTCCTACTCTCTTCTTCCTAAATAATAAATATTGCGTAAGAAAATCCAACATTTGAAACAATAGTATATTCAGCTGAAAACACAAACATTGTAATATCACACCGCTTTAATCCTCATAAACAAATAGTCAAAAACTCTTGGTGTGATCCCACTCTCATCATTAAGGTATCCTTCTGCTTCCTTAATCTCGCCCATCATGGTATATGTTTTACCACTACCTGTCTGCAGACAATTAGCCTCACACAACTTCAGTAACAAGCAAGGAAATACATAACAGCTTCTAGCAAAGAACAATACACTAAATCCCTACAAGTCCCACTTACCTGACCATAAGCAAACATACAACTGTTGTAACCAGACAAACAATTCTCCACCATGGGAACTCCAGCAACTCTGAACAGGTTTTCCTACACCAGTTCATCGCAATAATGAATAACTAATAAGCTATGAAGCAACAATACTTTCATTTGATTCATGTGTCTACATCAGATACATGTCTACTGTCAAATATCGATAATACTTTTAGCTACTCTCTAACATGTGTCTAGGAAGTATCCAAGTCTTTACAAAAAATCTAATAAATCTACATGTGACATATTTAGAAACTAGCATAATATAGAAACATATAAGCAATGACCATCGATTATCTTTTTATGGATAATCTCAAAAAAGGATGCAAAAAGAGTATTCTTATTTGTGGACAATACGAAGTGATTGACGATACAGCAATTATAATTTTTATTTTCTTTTTTATATTGTCCGACAGGTATACTCTTTATTTGGATTTTCAGAATTCGCAACATATTTACTCTGTGTGTGTGTGTATATATATATATATATATATATATATATATATATATATATATACACACACAACACGACACACTTAGCGAATTTCCATACACATGTATCATACGCGTCTTGCATCCCATACATTCTAGAATAAATGTATCTTCTTATCGGAAATGTGCATTGTTTTATAAGTATATATACTAAGCATACGAAATAAACCATTTCCAACTCAGCCTACTTTCTTAAAAATCATTCACTTTAAAATTTGAAACAACATACAGTTTGTATACATTATAGTAGAGGAGATTCACTCACCTGGGATAAGGTCTCGCATCCTATATGATCAAAGGTGAATCTGGTTTCAGGATGACCAAGCCACACCAAAGTTTGCGCGCTTTCCTGCTTCAAACACCTACCATGCCCTTGCGAAACCTTCTCCACGTTACTCAACGGCCGAATCCTAATCAGCACCTGAAAACGCTACCTCGGTTACATAAACGACGCCAAAAAAACCAATCCAAACTCCGTTAGAATGTAAAATTACCTGCACGTTATGATCCGTCCAGAACGACGGATCGTCTTTGAGCTCGAAATGCGGAACGTTGACGCAGAATTCCGTCTCCTTGAGCAACGCGCACGCACTCGCTCTTCCTCCGCCGAGAGAAACCCTGGAAGCGTTTCTAGCCGGCGTGCTCTGCGCCGAGTTAGGTTCCGAGTGCGGCTTCCCGACCCTACCGGAGAGCCTGGGAGTTGCACTCCCGAATCGATGCTGGCGAGCAGGTTCGAGCTCCTGACACTGAGAAGGATCCGTTATGGAGTTCAGCGGAGTTCGAGGAGGTGGAAAGTTTATAGGGTTCTGCCATGCTTCCAATTCGTTCTCGTTCGTTTCGCTTTGAGGGTTTCTTCTAACGGATGTTCGAGTTTCCTTCCACATTTTGATCTGATTCAGATTCTGATTTCCTCAAGAGCAAGCTCGTTTGTTTACTACTGCTGCGGGATGGAATAGGAGGACCCGCCTCATTTCAAATTCAAGTTCCCAAAATTGTAGCCGTGCCCTTCAACCGTTTCTTTATGCTAACGTCACCCCAAAACACCTTTTAAATTTCAAACGGAAGCTCGTTCGTTGGGTTGGTCCACTTAACGCTGTGATTTGTGGAAGCTGTTGACTTCGCTTGGTATGTTATCACTTCTTCACTCTACTTGCCACTTACTAACGTTATAAAGGTCACAAAGGTTAAGTAATTGTAATTAGTTGATGCTGAAATACAGTAGTTAGTTATAATTAGTGGTTTAAAAAAATATTATACAACATTTTTATTCCTGTTGGAAGTACTCATGTTTACTTCCAAAAAGAAAGAGAATCCTAGGTTGTTGTTTAAAAAGGAGAGTTTAAACTTTCATTTAATGAAGAGTTGTTATTTACCAAGAGTGTGTTGATTTTTTTAAGGTTGATTTTTTTTTTTTGTGTTTATTTTGCTGGATTTGATTTTATTATTAATAGAAAGCTGAATCAAATCCTTTAACTTGTTTATAAATGTAATAATGTGGTCTCTTGCTATCTAATTAGTGGTAAAATAGCTAGTAAACCAATATCAGCTGTTTTAATTTATGCATAATATAATTTTAAAACAAATTCATGGTAAATTTTCAATCTCAATTTCAACATGTGATACGAAAACATTATTGTGTTTTAAAGATAAATATTTAAAGTTTATATTTTTAGAATATAATAATATAAAATATTATATTATTAATTTTTTAAATGGGTTTTTTTACCGTTTCTTCTCCTTATCGGTTTTTTTATTCCCTAAAACTGATTACATGACCGAATTACCAATCATTAGCCCAATTTTCAAAGCCAAAAAAAAAAATACAATTTAAAAAATTAAAAATATATGTTGACCTAGGATTTGTTTGACATGAATTCAAAATCGTAAGATTTGCTTAGTCAAGTTTTTGGTTCCAATATCACCTTTCTTTTAAGAGTTGTGTATTGAAACTCCTAAAAATGGGGTTCTAAAGCAGAAATGCACTAATTACCCGCTGAAAGAAAAACTAAACTCTTTTGATATAGATTTGAAGAGTAATATTTATATATACATAATGGCGGGATTTACATTTGAGTTTTATGTTATTATAAGATAACAAGTGGCCTACAAATTTCAAAAGCAAGTATATAATAATGAGTGACAATTTGAACTTATATTGGTGCTTTTTCTAAGGTATGCACGGATTACTTTGCCATAAACATCTATTTAGCGTTACAATCTCTAATAAAAAACTATAGATGGTAGAATCATGTGCAATTGTTATAAAATGGTTAAAATACTCCCTTAGTCCATGTTTTGTTGAAAAATTTCAAATAGGTCATAAGATTTTTTTTAATTTCAATTAGGTCCATATTTTTGTAAATGTGTAAGAATTAGACTCATTCTGTTAGTATGGTGTTAACGGTATTAAGGATATGTCACATGTCAGTTTCTCATTTTTTTGAATTTTTGAATTTTTTTATTTTTTATTTTTGAATTTTTTTATTTTTTTTTATTTTTTAAATTTTTTATTTTTTTTTTTAAATTATTCATGACACGTGTCACATCAATATTGTGCCACGTGTCAAGTCATTGTTTGAATCTCAATTTGGTTCATATATTTGTTATTTTAATTATATTTCAGTCCATTTTTTTTTTAATTTCATCCTTTCCAAATTGAAATCAAATTTAACTTTTATATAAATTTTATAATGATATTTTTATTAAACATTTTAATAATATTAAGTTTATTTTATATTTTGTTTTAAAATTTTAAAATATTTATTTTAACTTGTTACAAAATTATTTTAAATAATTTATATATAAATGTTATAGTTGGTTTAAAATTAACAATTTTATAAATTTAAATATAAAATTTTAAAACAATTTTGTAAAAAGTTAAAATAAATATATTTAAAAAAAATTAAAAAATGGACTGAAATGCAATAAAAATAACAAATATATGGACCAAATTGAGATTGAGACAATGAATTGACATGTGTCACCTTACTGACTTGACATGTAACACAATATTGACGTGACACGTGTCATGAATAATTTTCAAAAAAAAAATTAAAAAATTCAAAAAGAAATTCAAAAAAATTCTAAAAAAATTCAAAAAATTCAAAAAAATGTGGAGCTGACACGTGGCACATCTTTAACATCGTTAACTTTATATTAACGAAATGGACCTAATTGTTACACATTTTAAAAAATATGGACCTAATCGAGACTAAAAAAATCTTAGGACCTATTTGAGATTTTTCAACAAAAACATGGACCAAGGAAGTATTTTAACCTTATAAAATTTAAACCTGGTAATAAAAACGAAGATGGGTAGAACAAAACGAAGTTATTTATTATAAAAACATATGATAAGCATTTTATATCGCAATGTCTTCCCTTCTAAAAGCTATCCAACAACTTCATTTGTGGCACATGAACAATACATGTGCACTATTGGTCAAGCTATACAGATCTTAATCTTATACCAGACCTTCAAACCAGACGTAAGGTTTCCGGACAACCATTCATTACAAGAATACATAACGAAATGAATCCATATAAACCAAAATAATGTTCTTACTATTGTACTAAAAGTCATCATAGGGGCAATGCCCAATGTCCATATCGAAATGATTAGGACCCCTATGATGACCTTTAATATAAGAACATTTTTTGGGTTTATCTGGATTTGGATGATCCATTTCATTATGGATACTTGTAGTGAATGGTTGATCAAAAGCCTTATGCATGGTTTGAGAATCTGGTATAAGATTAGAACATGTATAGCTTGACCAATAGTGCACATGTGTTGTTCATGTACAAATGAAGTTGTTAGAGGATTTTGGAAGGGAAAATGGGGGATGCAATTAGAAATAGTTGAAAATGTCACACCCCCACACGTTTTCTGATAAAGAAAATGTCCACCCCACACTTTTTTTCTTCTGAATTTGTGCACCCCCTTAATCAATCTCCGTAATTGATTATGAACACTTTGTAATCGATTACAATTTGAAATCGTTAACCCCCACACAATTTCAACTCATAAAAACGTGTGACACCTACACGATTTCTTAATCGGATTTAAAGAAAAACGTGAGAAGGTTGCACAATTTTTCTTTTAAAAAATGTGTGAGGACAACACGATTTGTTTATTTTCGTAATTTTTTAAAAATTTGTCAAATTTCGTAATATCGAAGACAAATTTGCCTACAACAAAAAACCAATCAACATAAGAAAGCATTGTATAATGTTAATCCTACGTGTGTGAATAGCTTGGTTCAACTCACTTTTAGGAGTGTAATACTTCACCTCAAAGTCATTTTGAACTCATTTACAATTGCAATTATATAGGATACAAAATTCCCCAAGCATTTTCGCTAATAACAAAACATATATCCTCATAATTGACCAACACCCAACATATTTTTTCCATTCCCATTCCTAGATACTGTGTTCCCTCACTAAACAACGCAATGCATCTCTTCTGTTTCGGTAAGCCATTTTTCAGAATTTTGAGAATAATAATAACTTGAGAATAACCACACTCTGTCAATGTAAACACAACTACACAAATTCCCTATGCCCTCTAACAAAAGAGTGGAAAACAATTAAAACTAAAGTCTCAAACAAGCCTAACAACACTCTTCTGAAAATAAGCCATAACAAGCAAAACTAGTAGGTAGTGTCTCCAAAGAACATCATTGCTCTGTCCTTTCGATATCATGTTTCCGGGGGCTAAGATGCAAAACAGAAAACAAAGACTTCATAGTCAGTATAAAAATAGTTTTTTTATTTTTATTTTTATAATTATTCTTCATATTTTTATCTAAAGAATAAATAAAACCTAGTATAGAATATGCAAGTTCAAAATGATTCAAACATCCAAAGTTTCTTACCGCATTGCCTTGTTGAATTAGCAAAACTCGAGCAGAGACATAGCAAGCCTTCTGTATCAGTATCAAAGCCACACGTGCCACCAGATTTTTTGCAGCTTTCACATCCAGTGTCTGGGACACTGAAAGAAAGCTTGATCCCATAAACCCAGTCCAAAGGGCCAACACCATTCAAATTTTCGGTGTTAATCACACTTGTGTAGTGCGTGCAGTCTAATATGTTCATGGACATGAACTTCACAGTGCCATAAGTGGTGAAACAGCAGGGTGGGGAACTGTTGGTCAACAAATGGAAGACCCTGAAGGCATTGCACGCGCCATAAAGCTCGTCGCAGGTGTGGCCAGCGAAGTTGAAGCAGAGGTACTTGTAATGGTTGAGAACAGGAGAGTCTATGGAGCAGTTTAGCAGCACGAAAACCGTGTCCTGTGATGGAGGGATTATGGCGGATTGAATATCGGTCATTTGGAAGTCGTGGTGAGGTTGGAGAATGGAGCAGGTGGACATTGCAGGATCGTAGACTACCATGGAGTTTTTTTCATAGTCGATGGATTGGACTTTGTAAGAGCCTGAAGGGGTTTGAAAGAACAAGTCAGTGCTGCAGTTTAGCATGTGTCTGAACTGGGGTGCACCGCACCCATCTTCTAGGCCAAAGGGGTAGTTTATGGGAATGCTGCCACACGAGGTTTTGCAAGGGGAGGAGAGTGTGAACGTGGGAATGACTTGTAATGTTAGCATAAGAAGCTTGAAGAAAATCTTCATCTGCATGTTAGAACTCAGAAGGTAGCAATGGTAGAAAGTGTTTGGATTTGATTGGAGGAAGGAGAAAAGGGTAGTGACTTTGGAATGCTGATTTCTTACAGAAAAAAGTGTACAAATGACCGTAATTTACTCGAGTAAGTTTGAATGGCTTTTTGAACGTTGGACACAGGCTGGTGACTGGGATCCACACGTTGAAAAAAATGATCAAAAAGTGAAGCAGTTTCGCTAGGTTATCTGTGAATAGTCATCTGGCTCCATCGGAATGCGTGGTTGTTCAATTATTATACTGTGCTTGTGCACTGCAAAAGCTTCTGCCACTTATATAAAAGAAGAAAACCTATCTAAATAAATATGAGAGGTGAAGTTTATTTTCAGATGATAAACAATGTGAAACGAGTACTAATATTGGCACACAGAAACAGAACAGGCCTAGAGCTGCAAATTTATTAATTCGATAAAGAAAATTTGGGACCTAAGATGTGTAACCGCCCTATAGTATTAATATATTATTTTATAAATATACAAACATGGGGATGTAGCTCAAATGGTAGAGCGCTCGCTTTGCATGCGAGAGGCACGGGGTTCGATCCCCCGCATCTCCAAATTTTTTAGAATTTTTCGAGTCTTTCTTTCCTGATTTTGAAGAGTAAATAACATTCTTTTTGTTTTCTCTTATCTCGAAAAGGCGGAATCTGCCGTATAAAAAGTAGACACATTCCCGCCAATATGCAAGAGCTGGTGCGCAAAACTAGGGTTTCCGTTCAACAACTGCGAAGGCCCCTCAGCTGCATTGACCATGGCGGAGGACCTTACTCAGATCGCTCACTTGCTCAACAGCACCCTCAGCCCCGACGCCGACGCCGTCCGCGCCGCCACCGACTTGCTCGACCGCCTCTCCGTCAATCCGCAATTCCCTTTCCACCTCCTCACCCTCTCCACTGGTATTAATTTCATTTCCCTATTCAACTACTCTTTCTGGAGACAAAGCAATCGTGATGGTTCTCGTTTCGTGTTTTTGCTAACAGGAGCAGGAAATCAAGGCCAGAAAATTGCCGCTGCTACCTACCTCAAGAATCTCACTCGACGTAACGTCAGTAGCTCCGGCGAAAAGCCTTCGAACGTGAGCAAGGAGTTTAAGGAACAGCTGATGCAGGTGTTGCTTCAAGTCGAGTTATCCGTTCTCAAGATTCTAGTTGAAGTGGTATGACTATAGTCATTTTCGCTCTTTACTGCTTTTGAAATGTGTTCTGTTTATATTACCTGTATATGTGTGTGTGGGTACTTTATGTATATACATACATATTTTACTGATGAGTGATTCTGTGGCTGCAGTTCCGTCCCATTGTGGCAGCTGATTTTGTTAAGCATAATTTGTGGCCCGAGCTTGTGCCTAATTTGCAGGCTGCTATTCAGAATAGTCATCTTATCAACGGTTCAAACACTAAATGGAATACTGTAAATGCACTTATTGTTCTCCATGCTCTTATTAGACCTTTCCAGGTATTCAAATTTTAAAGTATGTGGTTATTATGAGTATTTGAATTTTCTGTTATTTGTTGTAATTTGTCGTATTGTTATTCTGTATGAAAGGAATGCCGTTTATTGATAACTTGTTTCAAATTTCTTTCTACTGGTTGAGTTGATGTGTAAAGGATGGAAAAGAACTTGTCACCGACTTGTGTCTTGCATTCTACGAATTTACATGTGCTTCTTTATTGATTTTTTGCCCTGGTTTATGTGGTCTTAAGTTCATTCGGAATCTTTGCCAGTTTTGTTCTCTGAAACATTTTATTTTTAACATGTCTTTATTGTTAGAAAGATTTTTTTTTTTCTCATGTGCATTTGTGTCCTGGTTAGCCACATTCTGAACTCTAGGATTGTACTTCTTTCTATAATAACACTTTAGCTCTCTTTTGTTTTTGTATAACTTTGTATGTAATGTGATGCATGTTGAATGACTTATGGAAATACAAACTTTTAACCATTAAATGTAGAAGATAATTGGTGGACTTTTGGTTGCTTCGTCTCATGTTAGATTCACTTCTTCATCTTGCAGTATTTTTTGAATCCTAAAGTAGCTAAGGAGCCAGTACCGCCACAGTTGGAGCTTATATCTAAAGAAGTTCTTGTGCCTTTGCTTGCTGTTTTCCATCAATTTGTTGAAAAGGTGTTGTCTTCTTCTTATTTGTGTTTCTATCCTTTTGGCACGAGTTTCACTTCTGAGTGATTTAATGATGCTTGGATCAGGCTTTAGCAACCCATGCCAGAGCAGAAAAAGAAACTGAGAAAGTTCTTCTCACTATATGCAAATGCCTACATTTTGCAGTAAGTATAGACATACAAAAGTCTACACATTAGTTATTTTCTGCATTAATGTGAAAATATTCAATCATGGTGGAGCTAAAACTTTTAAAGGATGTTATTATCTAAATGGCATTCTTCAGCTTCAATATTGATTGTGATGCCTGTACACTTGTTGTGTAACTTTGCTATTAAAGTCTGATAAGTGTACTGCACTTCTAAAAGTTGGACTTAGATGCTGAGTTTTTGACTTGTCAGCTTCAAGTGGAATTTGTGGCGTCCTGTGGTAATTTATCTCAATTTGACTATTGTTAGTATTGGGGTGTAGTTTTGTTGAAAGCACATTATATTATACTATATTCTGACAAAATTTTGGATGAAAAGTTCTTGCTGTAGGTCTTCATGTCTCTTATTTATAATGAAAATTGAAGTGTGTAAGAGAGATAGTGTTGCAGTGAATTTGTTCAAGAGAATTTGGTTCTTTCAGTGAAAAGGAAAATTTCAGAAAGTGTTGCACATTATTTTCTGTTTTACCAGTTTTTATTTTGTCCAAGATTCAGACTTAATTTTTTTACCTGTACTTAACATGCTTTATTCTGTTATTCTACTGCTACTTTATATCCCTTTTAAATTGATGTTTCCTTTTCTTTTTACATGACATTTTTATTTGTAGATGAAGTCCTACATGCCATCAACATTGGCTCCTCTGTTACCTTCATTTTGTCGGGACCTAATGAGCATTTTGAGTTCTCTGAGCTTTGATGGTGCAGTCAATCAAGAGGATGAATATTTGACCAGATTGAAGACCGGAAAGAGAAGTCTGCTTATTTTCTCTGCCCTTGTCACCCGGCACAGGAAGCATTCTGATAAGTAATGTGGTTCATAAAGTGTTTTTAAATTGAATATAAGTTTTTTTGCTATTGTATATTGAATCATATGCTCCTCATTTTCAGGTTGATGCCAGAAATTATTAACTGTGTTTTAAACATAGTCAAGTTTAGCAAAAATACGAGTGTAAGATATTTTCATTATTTCTCGTGCTTAATGACTAGTTAGTTGGTCTGAACATGGTTATGATTTATAATTTAGCTCTTCGTTGGCCAGAATTCTAAAATACTTAACAGTGCTGTTCCTGAAACCGTTGTATTCTCAGCATTGGATTTATTTTCCAAACTGCTTCAAAGTCTTTATTTATCTTTAACTTGATTCTGGACTTGTCTTACCTTGATATTTATTGTTATAGTTCCTCGTATTGGGCATTCCAAAATTTGAACTGTTATGTTCCTCTTGCAGCGACTTCCTTTCCTGTCTGAGAGGCTTATGTCCCTAGGTTTTGATGTAATTTCAAATATATTAGAGACGGGGCCGGTAGGTGGTTTTATGCTTTATTTTTTCTTGTTTCAATTGTTAGAATGCTAAAAAACGTGAATTTTTTAGTGACCATATTCTTCAAAATACTCATCTTTGATGGGCTTCCATGTAATTTTATGCAGGGATGGCGTTTAGTTTCTCCACATTTTACAACTCTATTGGAATCTGCAATATTTCCAGCATTAGTATTGAATGAGAAGGTCAGAATTTATTTAAACAAAAGTAACATGGATAGTGTTTTTGCTTAAGTGGAATAAATCAGTCAAAAACTGCTTATTATATATTTTTTCTTATTAATTGCTTATGGAAATGTTGATGAGTAGGACATGTCAGAGTGGGAAGAAGACCCAGATGAGTATATACGGAAGAATCTTCCTTCAGATATAGTATGAGAATTGATCTTTGTTTCTCTTTTTTTTTCCTTAATGTTTAGATATATCTGACCTGAACTTATATTAGGATGAAATTTGTGGATGGAGAGAGGATTTATTCACAGCCAGAAAAAGTGCAGTAAACTTACTTGGTGTTATTTCGATGTCAAAGGTTACTGCTCAACAAAGATTGATTAATCTATGGCTTAGTTATTACCATTGTTCATTTTTGTCATTAATGTCTGCAGGGTCCACCAATGGAGACTGCCACTGACAGTTTATCAGCTTCATCCAAGCGTAAAAAAGGTCAAAAGAACAAAAAAAGCAATCAACGCCGCTCTATGGGAGAGTTATTGGTGCTTCCATTTTTGTCCAAGTTTCCCATTCCTTCTGCTTCCGATTTGTCTCAGAAAATACTGAATAAGTGAGTTTTATGCATGTTTCCCCAATTAAGTAAATTCAAATTATATTTGTAAGATCGATGACCTCATCTATATTAATAAATACTCTGTTAATTTGTAGTGTGTTTTTGGAAGTCTATTCTATTGACATTGCTATAATATAATTAGCAGTATGAGTATGTATGTGCTTTCATTTTGAATCAGTCTCGAAAGGATATAGCTGAACTTGGTTCTTGTTTGATGCACCTCTGTTGAAGAAATAATTGCTTTCAAAAGAACCCTCAAAAAGATGCCAAATAAAAAGTTATTTTCACAAATCAAGTCAATTTAGTCAAACATGAGACTAAAGAATTGTGTTTGCAGCTATCATGAATTTATACAAATGCTATGTACATTTTTTGTTTTTATAATGCCTTTCGCTTCTTTTTTCAATAGAACTTTAATCTTGATTAAAGAGGGCAAGTTTATTTGTTGTGTAGATATCCTTACTCTATAATAGGTTAATTTCCTTTCTTTATGACTTTTTGTACATTTTCTTGTTACGTCTATGGCAGTTACTTTGGTGTTCTTATGGCATATGGTGGCCTGCAAGATGTGAGGACATTTCTTCTTTTGTTCAACTATTTATCATTTTTTCTATGATAATTTACAAAAAGTAGTTTTAAATTCTATAATTTTACAGTTTTTGAGGGAGCAAGAACCTGAATTTGTAACAACCCTTGTACGAACACGGATTTTACCTCTGTACACTGTAGCTGTGTCCATACCATACCTTGTTGCCAGTGCAAATTGGATACTTGGAGAACTAGGCTCCTGTCTGCCAGAAGTAAGACAAAATGTCAATTAATCTTTCATGACTCAAAGAAGCATTAGATTCAAATTGCTTATCATTATGCTTTCATGTTACTGTAATGACAAATTACTTTCAAGACATAGTTGATCCCAAGTTGGTTTGTCTGTTTTCAGGAGATGTGTACTGATGTATATTCTCAGTTGCTTATGGCATTGGTCATGCCGGATAGGCAGGAACCTTCTTGCTATCCAGTGCGGGTTTCTGCTGCTGGGGCAATTTCCACACTACTTGATGTGAGCATTTAGTTCCCTGATTTGTTTTGTTCTTACACTTTTCTCTCATTGTTTTCTGTTCCTGTCTTCTTTTTCAGAATGACTACATGCCCCCTGACTTTCTACCCCTTCTCCAAGTAATAGTCGGTAGCATTGCAAAGGATGAGATTGAGAGCGAGAGCGAGTGTTCCATCTTATTTCAGCTTCTCAGTTCTATTATGGAAGCTGGAGATGAAAAAGTTGCGGTCCATATTCCACATATTGTCTCCTCAATAGTGGGTTCAGTCTCAAAATGGTTAACTGTCAATGCGGAGCCTTGGCCTCAAGTATGTTGATCTTTCTTACGTATTTATTGGTTAAAAAATCACTTCTATTTGCTTTACCAGACAATTCTAATACATAATAACATTAAATCTGGATGTTTGAATGTTTGTTGAAATTTCTTCACAAGAATCCACATGGTTTTCAGGATTGGAAGGTTAATGATTTGAGTTGGATGAAATTGAAGACCTGCTTACACTGTTATGTGCATAATTGAAACCTTTCTCCTGTTTGTATGCTGTAGATTGTTTCTATATAGCCACTCGTGCCTTGATCTGTTTTACCCAATATAATATTTTCTTCCAGGATAACATTGAATACATTTTTTGTGTGTACAGTGACGTGTTTGCCTTGATATGCTGAGTTTTTTTTTCCTTAGTTGCTTTGTTTGAGGGGGGCATATTCTTTTCTTGCTTTGATTTTGAGTTGTTAGGCTATACATGTGCTACTTTTTATGTGTTTATGTATGTACAATAGGTGGTTGAAAGTGCAATTGGTGCTCTGGCAGTTATGGGTCAGACTTGGGAAAATTCGAGGCCTGAAGAATCTGATTCGGATGAGTCTCGTGATAAATGGACTGCGGATCACGTGACCATTGCTAGAGCTTTTGCTGCACTCTTGCAGCAGGCTTGGCTTGCCCCTCTATGCACACTGGTTAGCTTGAGTTCCTTTTAAATTGAACTTTGATTTTCTTTACTTTATGTGCCCAAGGGAAAGAGAAAAAGAGAATTTGAATGTGCTTGATGAAACTCTGATTTGTGATGATCTATCTTGTGACATTGTATTTTTTTCTTTTCGTCTCAAATGTTTTCGGTGATAACAATGATAATCTGTCTGACGCACCTCTTCTAAGAATTTTTTATTACTATTATTCTTTGGAGTATATATATTCTTATACACTTGTGCTGATCGGTCCCGCTCCTTGCTTTATGGTTTGTCTATCAGATAATAATTTACTTTCCTTATGTCTTTTGCATTACATTAAAATGTGATTAAATATGTTTTTAGTCACGAGAATGCATTTTGTTCCTCAAAATAAATTGTTTATTTTGGTTCCTCAGTCATGACAGTGTTATGTTTCCTTATTTCCCCAAATGAGTAATCTGAAAGGGGAGATGTTTTGTGAAGGATAAGGACTACATTTGACACATTTCCACAACTGCTGGATTGAATTTAAAACGACAATTATTATTATTAGTGACAAAATGAATATTGTATTGTTTACAATATTTAACCCTTTTAATATGTATTGTCTTTTTAAAAGTTTTTTCACCTTTTCCTGAATTTGACAAGGATCAACAAGACCAGCAAGCTCCCCCCTCATCATGCATAGAAAATTTGTCAACTTTGCTACAGTCTGTGTTGCTATCTGTTGATGGAAATCACATGATTCAAGAGCTCAAAGTATCAGAGCTGGTGTCAGTTTGGGCTGAAATGATTGCGGAGTGGCATGCATGGGAGGAATCAGAGGATTTATCAATTTTTGAGGTGATTAAGGAAATTGTAAATATAGATCGTAGATATAGGCTGAACAACTTTGTTGTAAAAGATATGCCACCCCCTCCAGCTCCACCTGTTCCTGAACGTTCAATTATAGAAGGCATTGGAGCTTTCATCAGCGAGGCAATTAAGCAATATCCTTCTGCAACTTTTCGAGCTTGTTCATGTGTCCATATATTACTACATTGTCCAACCTACTCACCTGAAACAGAAGGTGTAAGACAGTCATTAGCTGTTGCTTTTAGTCAAGCAACCATCTCTAGGCTCATAGAGGTTCAAAGCACGACCGGTGCTATTTGGAAGCCCTTATTGCTTGCGATATCTTCATGTTATTTGTGTTATCCTGATATTGTAGAAAGTATCCTAGAAAAGGGTAAACGTGGAGGCATCAGAATATGGGCTTCTGCTCTGTCCCATATATGCAACACATCTTCTGAGCCTGGTCTGACGGCTGAATCTGAGATGAAGTTAACTGGTAAATAGTTCCTTTCAATCATTACTTAATTTAAATAATATTTTGTTTTCCTGTTTCTAAGTAATTGTCTATCTGGCCTATTTATTTATTTAATTGTCTATATTATTACATGCTTTATTCATTATTTACCTTCTAAGATTGTTTTAAGCAATATAGCACAATGCCATTCTATTGTTTGTGCTGGAACTCGAAGTGGTGGTAGTTGTAAAGCGAAATCTTACTAATCACGCGAAAACCTGCATGGTTCTTGATTGTACTTGTGCTTTTTACTCATTATTGAATATATTGTTTAAGGTTACTGTTTATCTGAGTTATAAGTTCTAACAGTCAAAGAAACAAAGTCAAAAAGTTGAAACTGTTTTTTTAACAAAGTTTTGTTAATTTCTTTCTTGGTGAAATTTAGTGATGACATTGGCCCGATTGATTGAGCAACTTCTCAAACAAGGGAAGTCAGGTGATGAAATTCAGAGTTGCTTTACTTCATTGTTGGAGGTATCCATAAGATTGAAAGAAGCACGTGATGGGAAAGATGAACATGGATCCGATGATGCTGAAGATGACAGTGACAATGAGGAGGATGAGGATGAGGATGATGACACTGACAATGATGATTATGATGAGGTTGATGTTTGGAGTGCTTTCACACGAGAAAATGCTAGCAATACATTATCTAACATACGTTTTTCATCACACTCTTGGTATTTAAAATTTGTAGAAAGCACAAAATTGTGTGGGTCACTCCATATTTAATGAACCTCACAAGATTTTGTAGTTTTCAATAAAAGTTTTCCTAATATAGGATAGTACGTTGCTAGCACTCCTCATATTTCTTATTTTTTTAGTATTATTTGTACTTCATAGCATATCAATATGCATCTCTTTTTTCCCTCATGTGATTAACATGTTCTCTTCCTCATTTTCTCTTTTTGGTTGGTTTGTTTGTTTGTTTCAATAGGACTCTGGGACCGAGGAATATGAAGAAACAGAAGAAGAATTTCTTAAAAGGTATGCTAAAGCTGCTGAGGCATTGGAAAATGGTTCAGCTATTGAAGAGGGGGACGATGAAGACCAGGAACTGGAGCTGGAAATAGGTAATCCTTTTTCTGTATATGCATATGAGAATATGTGCTTAATCTCCTTATTATTAAACTTGCATCGCCCACATAAAAAGGAAACTTCTAAGTTGGTCATTGCATCATTATAATTAATCTAGAGTTTTTAGGCGGTTTCATCACCAGTGGTCAAGAACATTTTATTCATGAATATCGTTCTCAGAAATTAGGTTCACAAATCTCATGGGGAAATATCGCTATACCCATGGGTATCACCCTGAACCAACCCGAATATATCCGCTCTGGCTGGGCACGGTATTATCTTATTTTTAATCTGTTATCATGATCCGAATACAGGTCAATTAATGGACATTGATGAACAAATGGTATTATCATCCCTGATAGGCCAGTACCATCATGTGCTCATACGAGGACTGGTTTTGCCGTCGGAGCTCGTTGTTAATTTTCTGAATGCCTTCCCCGTGTACAATTCTTACTTCAATCAATACAGATAGTCAAGGTTTGTTTACGTTGTGTGTAAATGGATATTTTAATTTACAAAAAGTCGGGGGGTTTATTTAAATTTAAACGTGTGTACAAAGGAAATATTTATTTTTTTCAATTTTGGGAAAGGGTTTTTCTTGAAATATTTAGTTGCTATTCTTTGGTTGATTAGTATTGTGTAATTATTCTTTTAATTGGGAAGTGGAGCTAGTTTTCATTTACAGTCTGGGGTTTCATGAGAGTTGAGGCAGCACTTGGGAGCAGCGAAAATGTATACCTGTGAACAATTGTCTAGGTTTGATTGGTTAATGATTTATGCACTTTGATGATTGTTGTGTCAAAGGAATTGGATCTTCTAAAATTTCAAATTAATCTGCAAGGGTGAAGTACTTATTTAGTCTCTAAACTTTGATCTAAAATTAAAATTTGCTTCTGTTTGAAATTTTAATATATCTTGGATTCTAAATTTTAAAAATGAATGAATATAATTCTTTTAATTCAAATATATTAATTTTTTTTAGGTATCGAACATATTTTTAATAGATATTGAATCAAGAATGTAGATATTGAACTAAGAATGTGTCAAATAGTGTAAAAAAATTTAATACTAATATGAAGAGCGTTTGACAGTCAAAAAAATTAACATAATTGGGTTAAAAGAATTATATTCATCGATTTTCTAAATTTAAGAATTAAAATGTATCGAAATTTTAGACATGGATGAATTTTAATTGGATCAAAGTTTGAGGATTAAAAACATAATTAATCCTAATATCCAATTATGATGTAATGTAAATAAGTTTTGAAAATAAAAGGATAAGTGTTTTTTATAACTTTAAAATTAGTAGGTATTAAATTGTTCCACTCAAAATTCGCCAATTTTGGACTACAATAATTCTGATGCGTTTATATATTGGTAAATATTTTATTGTGATTACACGCGAATGCTATTAATTTACAAACATGAAAGCTATCTTTAGTTTCATGGATAAATTAACATATTAAATATTAAAGATTTAAAAAGTGTAGGTAGCAATCCCCGTTCGATCAATTTTAAATGGCTTAGAAGTTTATTTAAATCAAATCAAAATAATGCTTTATTTTAATGAAAAAAATTCAGAGTTATAAAATATTATTGTTACGTGTCAAACTAACATCTAACACATTGCTACATGACCGAGACATTTTGATATGAGAGTGCCATATGTCACTCTCATGCAAGATGTCATTGTCTACGTTTCAATTTGACCCCCCTGTATTTCTTTTTTGTAACAACTATGAGACTGACTCGTGCGTACTCACAAGTTGTATGTTTTTTATTTTGTATATTAAATAGTAAAATATTATGTAATGAAATATCATGACAATTATGTTATATTGTTGTAACTGTTGTTATTAAAGTAACGAAGTAGTAAGTACTAAATCTAAATGATGTAATAATAATTTCAGTTTTAAGTATAATAAATAAAATTGATATCAAATATAGTGCAGTTAATTGATTTTACGAAATAATTATTATAATAGTTTGTGACCCAAGTAGGAATGATAAATAAACTCGCGCCCGTACCAGTTTTGACGAGGAATCCCAACATTGACCGGGTATGGTATGGATATGGGGATGTACATATTTGTCCCGTCCTCATACTCGTCAAAATACTACTTAATATAAAAAAAAATTATCATTTTTACTCTATTATTATTTCATTTGAAGAAATATTTTGTTTCGCTAAAATAATTTTCGTTATTTCTAAATCATTAGTTATGTTGATATTTAAAAAGTTTTCTTAGATCTCTAAAGTATTTTTCATTTTAACATACCCTTGATTATATAGTTGTCCCGGCCCTTATACCTGTCAAAATACTAAGTAATATAAAAAAATTATCATTTTTACTCTATTATTATTTCATTTGAAGAAATATTTTGTTTCGCTAAAATAATTTTCGTTATTTCTAAACCATTAGTTATGTTGATATTTAAAAAGTTTTCTTAGATCTCAAAAGTATTTTTCATTTTAACATACCTTGATTATGTAGTTGTTTTCCTCCGTGTGATTTCATTCAATGGTCTCTCAAATTGTTTCTAAGACGCACATTTGATAATTTTTTAATATTTTTATTTTCATAATGTAAAATACTACTTTGATATATTTTATATAATTATCTTATATTTTTTAACTCATTATCATACTTTGATTTTGTCACTATAATTGTATAAATAAATTTTAACACTTTATTATTATTAGTTTAATATTTGTTTTTTACATTATTTGGGTCAAGTGCTTTATTATAACTTTTACTAGTATATAAAGAAGAGATTCATTGTAATTTAAAAAGTAAAATTGAAGTAAAGATACATTTAACATATTTTAATATGAATATCTGTTTTCTTTTATATTTTTTTAAACAAATTAAATTTTATCAGCTACAATTCATTATGTTTGCAAATTTAACATAAGTTTTGATTCTTATGAAATTTTATTTGGTTTTCTAATTTGAAATATATACAATTATAACATAATTTTTTTATAAATATTTATATCGGAGAAACAACCCTCCTCTTAATATGGAATATTTAATAATATTATGTTTCCTATGTCCTCATTTTTTATTATTTTATAAAAAATTAATTAATTAATATTAAAACAGTAAGAAAACTGGTATGGGTATGGGTACAAGTATATACCCGTTACCCTGTGGGGATGGGGATGAGGATGGGGATGGGGATGGGGATGGGGATGAGAATGAGACAAAAGTTTGATACCTCGGGTATAAGGATGGATGTTTTTTATGGGGATGGGTATGGGATAGTGAAACCCGTCTTTACCCCATCTTGTTGCCATCCCTAGACCCGAGCGTGTACACGTTTCTTTTTGTTTTTTGTTTTATTTCAAATCTTTGAAAAATAATAATATAATTGTTATTATATTTATTTAACCATTAATAATAATAATAATAATATTATTAGAAATTTTAAAAACTTTAAAAGATTAAAAATCTATTTAGCAAAATTATTTAGTATAACAACGCTTTTATAATTAAAAAAAAACTTATATTAATAACACCACTATGAATAGTAATAATAATAATAAAAATAATAATGATACCAATAATACAAACTAATGATAATAATAATAATAATGTTTATGTTATAAATATTAATGTCAATGTTATATTAAGGTTAATTTTAACGATAATATAATCTATAATTATATATAAAGATATACATCAATAACAAAACAAATAAAAATGACAACTAATTTAAATATAATCTTATAGTAAATAAAATTAAAATGTGTTTCTAACTATAATAATTATAATACTATTATATTAATAATAATAACAATACAACAACTAAATATATAAAAGATACACATTTTTTTGTATTCTTTTCCTATTTTACAATTTTATCCTGTTAATTATAATTTGTTAAATTTAAATAATGATTCATAATAAAAATTTAGTTGTCAGTTTTATAATTTTACTAATATAGAGATAAAATAAACAATAAAACAAATAAAAAATGTAAGTAATTGAGATATGATCTCGTAATAAATAAAAATAAAATGTCTAACCATAATAATACTGATAATAATAATAATAATAATATCATTACAACAATATCGCGTAGTGATAATAATAATAATAATAATAATAATAATAATAATAATAATAATAATAATAATAATAATAATAATAATCTATAACAATAATAAAGTGGATTATCCTTTTTGTGTCAACATTATAAAATACCAATTTTATCCTTCAAATATAATAATTTATTAAATTTTTAAAAAATAACCGTTACTTTTACAATTTTTTTATAAAATCGGCTATCATTGTTTCTTTTTTTCTTCTTTATCTATCAATGGTTATTATTTCATCTATATATTTTAGTTTATATATTAACTTAATAATATTACAATATTATCATCTAATAATATAATATCACGCATATCTAAAAAATGCATATAGCGCCTGTGTTTACGCTAATAATAATAATAATAATATAACTACATATATAAAGAGATAAACATCTTTGATATCCCTCTTTTATTTTTTCAATTTTAACCAATTAATTATTATATTTTAAATTTAAATAATTAATTATAATAAAAAAAATATTTTTTAGTTTTATTATTTTATTAATTTATGTAACTCTTTGTTTGAATTAAAATAATTATTTAGATGTAAAGATAAATAAATAACAAAACAAATAAAAATGGCAAGTAATTGAAACATTATTCTTACCTAATAAGTGAAAATAAAATATGAAACTAACCATAATAATAGAAATAATAGAAATAATAATAGTAAATATTATAATAATTATATTTCTTATGGATAATAAAAACAATTATATTTTAATAATAATAATAATAATTACGAACGATAAAAGTAATATTAATAATAATAATAATAATTATTATTATTATTATAGTGGTTAATAATATAATATTTTTGAAATATGATAATAATAATAATATAATAATTATAGTTATTAGTTATAATTCTTATTAACGATAATAATAATAACTATTATTATTAATAATAGTGATAATTAATAATAGTAATAATATTAAAATAAAATAGTTATAATATATAATAATAATGATAATAATAATAATAATAACAATTATAGATAATAAAAATAATATTAAAAATAATAATTATGGGATTAATAATATAATATTTTTAAAATATCAATTTTTTAAATTAGACATGGTAGTAATTATAATAATAATATAATAATTATAGTTCTTATTAATGATAATAATAATTATTATTCTTAATAATAATAATGATAATAATAATAATATTTCTAATACTTCTTTTCTCATATCAATAATATATAATAAAAAAATTAATATATTATATATTAATATTAATAATAACAGTAATAACTTTACTATTAATAATATTAATAATATATAATAGTGGTTATAATTTTACTATTATCACTATAAATAATATTCATAAAAATTCTAATATTAATACTTATAAAAGTATTATAAATAATAATATTACTTATAATTAATATTATAGTTGAAATCATAAATAAATGAAAAAGTAAAAATAAAATGATTTTTGTAGGATTTGAACCTAGGTCCTTTTATATCAGAATTTTAAAATGACGGAAAAATTAATTTTTACGACACGTGTCAATAAAAGAATATGGATAATGTAATAATTTTGATGGTATCTTCTTTTCTTAATATGTAATAGATTTAATCCCACTCTTTTATCTCAATTTAATCTTTTTTTTTAATTTAATAATTTCGTCCTTTTCAAATTAGAACAAATTTAATTTTTTATATAAATATTATAAATTTATTTTTATTAAAATTAATATTTTTATTCATATTAATATTTTTATTACATATTTTTAATAATATTAAGTTTATTTTAATTTATATATTTACATTGAGTTTTATTTAAAATTGTTTCCAAATTTTAAATTTATTTATTTTAAAGTGTTATAAATTTATCTAAAATTGTTTAACAAAAAATTACATTTGAATTTATATAATTATTATTTTTAAACCAATTCAAATACTTGTATAGAAATTAATGAATTTTACATATTTTAAAAAATATATAATAATTTGAAGTATCAATTAAAATAAATAAAAAATATTAAAATATGATGTAATAAAATTAATTATCATTTTTTTATGCATTTCATTTGGTTTTTATTTGAGAAATTTGATGCATAAGATGATTGTTAGTACTATACTATCATCATTAAAGGGATCTTACTTGTCAGTTTTTAGTTTTTTAAATTTTTTATTTTTTATTTTAAAAAAGTAAAAAATTTTCACGTGTTTATGACGTTGTGTATGATATTGATAGTGTGATGTGACAGTTTCATGTGTCACCTTCACATTAGATATCATCTTCTAAATCTCAATTTGAACATATATTTATATTTTGTCTCAATTTAATCAAATTCCATTTTTTTAATGTATACATTTTATCCCTTTCCAATTTAAAATGAAATTCAATTTTACATGGATATTATAAAAATAAAATACTAAAATTGATATTTTTATTAAAATCGACGCGAGTGTTTTATATTAAAATATAATAAAATAATTCTTATGAAATAGTCTCCTTCGTGTATTAAAATAGCCTGTTTATATTTTATTAAAACTGATTTTCTAATTAAATATTTTTAATAAGTTTAAGTTTTCTTAAATTTATATTTCACATCTCGAATTTTATTTAAAATTGTTTTCAAACTTTAAATTTATTTATTTTAAATTATTGTAAAATTATTTAAAAGTTGTACATTTGGATTTATGTAATTATTATTTTTAAACCAATTCAATTGTTTGTATAAAAATTATTTAATTGTACATATTTTTAAAATGTATATTGTGATATCTCGACTATTATATTAAATAATTATTATTTGATAAAAAGATGGAATTAATTTTTTTTTGTACAATAAGATTTTTTTCGAGAAGACACTCACGGTAATATATATATATATATATATATATATATATATATATATATATATATATATTAATACTTTATATTTTTATAATTGTTCATGAAATATTACAAAAATATGTATTTGTATAATTTTAGGAGTTCTACGTCATAATAAAATATTACCTATATTTTTAATATCTCCTGAAGACATTAATATAGATTATCCATAAGTCAATATTCAGAAGATTCACCAATAATATTCCGAACAACGATCATTGAGCATGTTCCCTTTCTACTAATGCAACAGGTACATATGAAAGAAAAATATGAAAGGAGTGAGGTCTTTATAAGCCTTAAATGTCAATCTTAATAAACTAAACAAACAATAGAGACATTGGGGGCGAAAAATAAATACCTACAACCACAAAACTATATCTCGTTATACCAGACATATGGATCCAAATTCCATTTTTGATGATTCATTATGAACATCAAAAGTTACTTTGGAAAGTGATTAGGTTGTTGAGTATTTCTCATAAAACACTGGTACGATCAAAATTATTTATTTCTAGAGAATATTAGTCATTTATTGGCCCATAAAAGATATATATATATATATATATATATATATATATATATATAACATATATGTATTCATTACCTAACATTGACGATGCCGAGTCGGTATCGGATAGTCCCAAGTTTGGCATATGAATATCTTAGTCCAGTGCGCTATTCTGAATTTTCCAGATATTCACCTACTTGGTAAAACTTCTTTAGATCCTACCATGGTCTCTACCTTTCATCCCGCAGTGTACCAAATTGTGACTATCCAAATATAAACACTCTGACACTAGTTTGATCTCAACTTATTGAAACCAACTTAACTTTCTTAAACAATTTCATTTTCAAAGGTCATAAAACATGATGACTATCAAATTATGTCATTGTATAAACTATACACAAAGAATATAAAATAACAAAAAAATGTACATGTAATTTTATTTTATCCGTGCATAGCTGGAGATAAATCAAATAATATAAAAAAATAAAACCAGTACATAATTGTAGATAAATTAAATAAAATAAATAAACATGACCTGTACATAATTGGAAATAACTCAAGTAAAATAAATAAACATGATCAATTCATAACTATAACTGGAGATAAATAAAATAAAATAAATAAACAGGATCAGTGCATAATTGGAGATAGATTAAATAAAATAAATAGTCAGGATTAGTGCATAACTAAATTAAATAAAATAGAGGAACAAGACGTGCATTACTAAAGATAAATTAAATAAACATAGACACAAATACAGACACACATACACACACACACACATAGACAAACAAACACACACACCCCATGCACGCACACACACATAGAGCTGTCAAAACAGGTAATCCGTCCTGGTCCTGCTCGACCCACCATGAGTTGATCACTTAGTGAACCAATTCAACCCGACTCACTGATTAGCGAGCCAAAAAAAATTGAACCTGATCCGGTCGAGCATGGGTTAGTGGGTTAAAAGGGTTGGCTCACAAGCTCACTTAATTAAAAAACTACAATTTTTAATTTTTTTTTTCAGTCAAAACTAAATTATAATGATAATTAAAATCTAAATAAGCTTATAATCCAAATACAAACTAAAATAAAAAAATACCAAATTATTTATGTGTTGGCTAAAAAAATAACCTAACTTGACCAAAATGCAAAGTTCAACTTAACAAAAAATAGTTGCGTGACCCTTTATTTGCGGGTCGGTGAGCCAACCCGGCTCACCACGGGTTCAACCCGGGTGAGTAGGGTTCTAAGGGAGTCGGATCAAAAATCAACCTGTATTAAAATTTATAAAATTTTTTCAACCCAACCCGGTCCGAACCCGTGGCGGGTCGGGTTGGCTCACGGATTCCAACACATTTTGACAGCTCTACACACACTACTAATGGTGCAACTAGGGGTTGTCTTCGTTTAACTTCATGTATTGGTATTTTTAGATGAAGTCGAAGTGAATATGTGAGTAATTTTTCCGCTTTTTTAAAGGTATAAACTTCTATTTATCGTGAATTTACAAGGGTTATTTATGTATTGGAGCATGCTTAGAATGATGAATTATAGGCTTTGGTTGGAGAGTGATTACTCTTTAGTGTGTCATGATTTTTTTTATTAACGAATGGTTCATTGGAGTCTTAGAGGGATATAATGTCGGTGCTTGCATTCATTCTTGTGAGTATATGCAATTCAAAGTTTCTTATGTTTTTTTGTGGAAGAGATCATTGTGCCGATAAGTTAGATAATTTAACCTTAATTCATAAAGAACAATATAAGTGGTTCAATACTCTATCTTTATATATTTATTTGTATATTTTTTCATAATAAGTATAGTTTGCATATGCTTAATGAAATGTAATTTTTAAGGTGGAATTGATGTGGTCCCCACATACTTTGTATTTGTTTATTTTATTTTTATTTTATAATAAATTTTAATGTGATGATAAATAATTGATGAATTTTGGGGTATCAGCATGGCTGATACGTTAAAGTTCATAATAAATGCCTAATAGGAATGTCAAAATTGGTTTGGTTGGTCGATCTACCAAAAAAGAGGTGTGACGAATTACTCTCTCAACCTCTCAATCCGGTGAACTCATCCCACCTGACCCAATGGAACCAAATCGTTTTCTTTGTTTGATGTTTTTATCTTTATTTCATATTCATTTTCATGTATTATTTAACTTTTAAATTAATGCGCTTTAAAGTAGGAATTACACGACTCATCTTGAAATGAATTTATGTAATATTATGTAATATTTTTTATGAGATTTATTATGTATTTCTTAAAGTCATTTTCCAATACTCATTAAATTAGTTGATAATATTTTATTAAAATCACAATAACGTAATAATAATATTTAATATTAAAATTTTCAACATCACGATCATATTAAAAAGAAAAGTTTACATCAATCATTAACGAAAGTTCAAGATGCACACGTAAGAAACCCCATCAAATAAAATCGAAGTTTAAAATAAAACGTAGATTCGCCTGTAAAATATCACCATAGAAATTAAAATGTTAGAATTGTTTAGTTACAAGCCTTTGATAATTAATTTTCCACTTAAATAAATTTTAGTTCTCATATGCCTTTATATTTGGTTCCCTATAAGTTTTTTTTTTTTTTTATTTTGTTTTTTGTGTTTTATTTATGTCATTAGTTTTGTTATGTTTAATAATACTGACATTGTGTGTCACGTGTAAAAAAAGTGTCATACAAACAATGTTATTACATTGAATCAAACATCATATAAGGAAAGACCTAAGAAAACATGTAAAGTTATTAATACTTTTGTAAGTAACAGGTAAATAACTTTAAAAAATTGATTACATCCGTGATATTTTTACTATTTTTTTTTTAATTTGTTGTCACATTAAAATAATTATAGGTTTAATGTCACTTTTTGTCTCTAAATATTTTATGAAATTACTCAATGAAGTTGTTTAATTATTTTCGTCTTAATATAGTTTTAGTATTTGTTAAAAAAGCCATTGTAGTCTTGTAAAAATTGTTATAATGACTAACTACGTAAGTGAGACATGACACATGTGAAACATCTTTTGAATTTATATGGATATATATATATATATATATATATATATATATATATATATATATATATATCAGGTGGTTCTATGGTCATTTTAATAATTATAATTAGTTTTTGAATTAAAGTTTAAATTGATTTATAAAATCAGTTATCAAAGTTTAAAGTATTATTATCATTAAAATGTTTCCGTTAATGTTAATGTTAGATAGTAATTTAGACTTTAATCTATAAATTAAATATTATTATTATTTTATTAACTATATAAATTATTTTAGATATTAAATTTAATTTATAAAATGATTTTTTATTTAATAATATAGTGTATGACTTAATCTGTTTAAAGGAAAAAAGAAGAAGTAAAAATACACTAAATGGTGCACGGAAAAGTTGTAAAGTCAATCCAGTAAGTGTTGGTGTACCAGGCGAGTTATGCTCAGGATGGATTTCAATAAATATGAGAAGAAAATAAGATGAATATAAGGTTGATTTTGGATTAAAAAAAATTGTAATGAATTGAGTAAATTTAATATGAAAATGTATAAAAGTTTGTGTGTATAATGTAAGGAGTATAATAAATTAAAAGTAATATTTTAATAAATAAATTTTTTATTTTATTTTATCCTAATTATAAAATTAATTTAATATAAAATATAATTAGTGTTATATATATATATATATGTATAAATATATTATTATACTGCCTAAACTCTTTTTTTTTTACAAACATTTTGTTTTGCTTTAACTTATAAACATGAAGGCCCAAACCTTCCTCATTGAAATCACAGCAAAATATAAAGATAAGTGTATTAAACGATGAAAATATATTCAGTATATATAATTTCCATGGGAGATTTTAAATACATTAGTAAGTACATACAACACTAAAAATTATCTGCATCATCGTTTTTATGGATAAAAAAGACAATAAAAGCATAAAAAATAGTAACCATATGAATATGAATATATGGATACTCAAACAGTATGAAAACAATAAATAATTAAACACACATTTAAAAAAAAAAAAATTTGTGAAGATTAAACAAAACCTGATGATATCTCATGGAATTTGAGAAAACATAAACAGGTGTTGGTATACTTTTTTACACCAACAAATCAATCCGTGCCTTTTTAATTTGAGAAAAGAAAAAAAAAAAACCCGAAGCATAAGCAATAAAGAATATTAAAAAAGGTATAAACTTTAATAGAAAGATAATTTTTAGAATTCTCCATTACTAAACCAATTCATTGACTTTGCATGTATTTTAATGTATCATTTGAAAATGGCTACTTGTATTTTCCAATACAAACTGTTTTTATATATATTATTTAAATTAGACTGCCTCTATGTCAAGCAACTTACTAACTTATTCATTGACCTATTTCCAATATTCGAAGAAAAAAAAATTCTTTTAAATAGAAAATACAATGAGAAATTCTTGTTTTCCTCTTCTTCTATTTTAATCCCTTATCTCCGATGACATCATTGTCGGTGGAACAGTACCGAGGACATTACAGGTAATCAATCAATTATTAAAATAAATGTTGAATACCATATATTTCGACACATATTTTTTTTCTTCAAAATATCCTATGTTATCTATCACAATTTACTAAAGCATTAAAGTTTTTTTAGTTATGTTACTGTTTTCGATTCATTTATCTCAATAAAGATTTTTAATATTATTAATTGAAATTTATTAGAAATTACAACAATTAAGAAATTAAGTGTTATTCTACAACTTTTTATACTAATTTTTGAAATCTAAATCGATATAAATTTTGTTTCGCTTTAATAAATTATAAGGGAGATGTGGTAAAACAAATGTTTAAATATAATTTTTGGATTCGCGATAAAACCAGGGGTGCAAAAGTAAATATACACCTCCAATTAAAATATTGTTATAATAATAAAATAAAAAATGAAATCTAAATTACGAAACCCTTTGTATCTTTACATAGTGGGAACTTCCTTCTTTTCCTTTCATTTTACAAAGCTACACTTTCTTTCTTTCTTTCTTCCTTTTCTTTTTCTTTTACTTCGCTCTGTTTAATTTTTTATTTGTCTTTCTTGCTCTCACCGAAACCGCCCTTTTCAAAGGCTATGGCTTCTTCTTCTCTTGCTGTTGATGGTTAGGGTTTCGTAGGGGTGTCATCGGAATGTTCCAGAAGCTCCCTTCTTCTTTCTTTAGCCTCTCCAATTCCGTTATACGACGGGGTATCGTGCCAACCATGCATTGATTTTTTCTTTTTTCCCTTCAGGTGATTACCCTTTTTTTCTTTATGTTTTTTTTTTTTTTGTGTGTGTTGATTGATTCTTCAGTTCTTA
>Ga0214544_1001678_pt1 | contig 46568 bp, 23 predicted proteins | sample CNSS3metaG_FD_160074 | JGI IMG/M metagenome (GOLD analysis project Ga0214544, IMG submission 160074) | Root nodule microbial communities from cowpea collected in UCLA plant growth center, Los Angeles, California, USA - CNSS3 | ecosystem: Host-associated > Plants > Roots > Nodule | place: USA...
TATACATATATATACATATATATATGTATATATATACATATGTATGTATATATATATATATATATATATATATATATATATATATATATATATATATATATATATATATATATATATATATATATATATATATATATATATATATATATACATATATATACATATATATACATATATACATATATATACATATGTATATACATATATACATATGTATATATGTATATATATATATATACATATATACATATATATACATATACATATATGTATATATATTTATATATATGTATATATGTATATATATATATATATATATATATATATATATATATATATGTATATATATATATATGTATATATGTATATATATATATATATACATATATATATATATATGTATATATATATAAGGGTACTTTTGTGAATTAAAGTTTAGCAGGTATGAGTATTCACGGGTACGGATACTATGATATCCGTACCCGTCCCGTTAACATGTGGGTATTAAAAATACTCGTATCCACGAATAGCGGGTATCCATTTTTAATATTTGTTTCCTACCCGTTGCGGGTTTTATCCACGGATACTCGCGGGTACGAATTTTTTTGACATCCCTAAGCAGGGGTGTAAAACCACACGTCGTTTTTCTCTTTCATTTATTTCCATCTTCATCTTCATTTTTCTTAATTTTTTTTTCTCTACCTTCTCTCCAATTCTTTTTCCCATATTTCATCTCTTTAAAAATTTGATCACATCTTTATGATTAAAGCTAAAAATCAATTCTAACCAATAACATTTTTATATAAAATAAGTTTCTATTACTCTAAAGATTTTTTATTATTTTCTTTTTATTCTTATGATTTTGTTACCAATTTTGGCGAGGTCAGTGATGAAAAATGAACTTCTCAAAAATAATTCAACTTATATTAAAATCTGATTATATTTGAATACTTCGTTTTAGGTTCCTAGATTTTGATTAAGTTTTGCTTAAGTTGGATCTTTCTTTAGAATAAGGGATTACGAGTGAGAAAAACTATTTATATTTTTGACAGAGCCTGAGAATAGATGATTTGAATCTGAATATGATGTGATCATAATATCTAGAGTTTTATACAGGTTGTGTGTAGCTTGAACTTGTTATTTTGTTTGAGCTCGATATGAGAGTTGTGTAGTTTGAATTAAATGTATTTTGTGTTATCACTGTTTTTTAGTTAGATTAATGCATTTGAGATAAATTGGTTAAAGATGTTTATTGTTAGTTTATGAGCTTGATAGGAAAAACATATATAATGAGTTTGAATGACTAAAACTTGAATTAAAATGAGTGATGGATGATGTTTGAGAAAATTATATATTCTATTGATCATTTTGAACATTTTGAAAGTCGTATTTGATGAAGTAAATTTGAATAAAGCAGGTGAAATTCATTTGCCCTAGTGCATGACTTTGGCTTTATGATATTTTTGGTCAAGTGAAAGATTTTCTTTTGGTATCTCGGCCTTCTATGAGGCAATGATCAAGCTCAGGTTTTCCTTTGCTATATCGTCCCTCTGCGAGGCAATGGTCGAGCTTAAGTTTTCCTTTGGTATCTCGGCCCTCTGCGAGGCAATGGTCGACCCCAGGTTTTCTTTTGATATCCAAGCCCTCTGCGAGGCAATGGTCGAGCCCAATTTTTCTTTTGGTATATCGGCCTTCTGCGAAGTAATGGTCGAGCTCAGGTTTTCTTTTGGTATCTCAGCCTTCTGCGAGACAATGGTCGAGCCCAGGTTTTCTTTTGGTATCTTGGCCCTTTGTGAGGCAATGGTCGAGCCCAATTTTTCTTTTGATATATCGGCCCTCTATGAGGCAATGGTCGAGTTCAGGTTTTCTTTTGGTATCTCGGCCCTCTACGAGGCAATGGTCGAGCCCAGGTTTTTTTTTGGTAACTTGGCCCTCTACGAGGCAATGGTCAAGCCCAGGTTTTCCTTTGGTATATCGTCCCTCTGCGAGGCAATGGTCGAGCTCAGGTTTTCTTTTGGTATCTCGACCCACTGCGAGGCAATGGTTGAGCCCAGATTTTCTTTTGGTATCTCGGCCCTTTGCGAGGCAATGGTCCAGCCCAAGTTTTCTTTTGATATATCGGCCCTCTACGAGGCAATGGTCGAGTTCAGGTTTTCTTTTGGTATCTCGGCCCTCTACGAGGCAATGGTCCAGTTCAGGTTTTCTTTTGGTATCTCGGCCCTCTGCCAGCCAATGGTCAAGCCCAGATTTTCTTTTGGTATATCGACCCTCTACTAGGCAATGGTCGAGCTCATGGTTTCCTTTGGTATCTCGGCCCTCTACGAGGCATGGTCGAGCCCAGGTTTTCTTTGGTATCTCGGCCCTCTGCGAGGCAATGGTTGAGCCCAGGTTTTCTTTTGATATATCGGCCCTCTGTGAGAAAATGGTCCAGTTCAGGTTTTCTTTGGGTATCTCGACCCTCTTCGAGGCAATGGTCGTGTTCAGGTTTTCTTTTGGTATCTCGACCCTCTACGAGGCAATGGTTGAGCTCAGGTTTTCTTTTGGTATCTCGACCCACTGCGAGGCAATGGTTAAGCCCAGATTTTCTTTTGGTATCTCAGCCCTTTGTGAGGCAATGGTCCAACCCAGGTTTTCTTTTGATATATCGGCCCTCTACGAGGCAATCGTCGAGTTCAAGTTTTCTTTTAGTATGTCGGCCCTCTACGAGGCAATGGTCCAGTTCAGGTTTTCTTTTGGTATCTCGGCCCTCTGCCAGCCAATGGTCGAGCCCAGATTTTCTTTTGGTATATCGGCCCTCTGCTAGGCAATGGTTGAGCTCAAGGTTGCCTTTGGTATTTCGGCCCTCTACGAGGCATGGTCGAGCCCAGGTTTTCTTTGGTATCTCGGCCCTCTGCGAGGCAATGGTTGAGCCCAGGTTTTCCTTTGATATATCGGCCCTCTGCAAGGAAATGGTCCAGTTCATGTTTTCTTTGGGTATCTCGGCCCTCTTCGAGGCAATGGTCGTGTTTAGGTTTTCTTTTGGTATCTCGACCCTCTACGAGGCAATGGTTGAGCCCAGGTTTTCTTTCGGTATCTCGGCCCTCTACGAGTCAATGGTCGAGCCCAAGTTTTCTTTTGATATATCGGTCCTTTGAGACGCAATGGTCGAGTTCAGGTTTTCTTTTGGTATATCGGTCCTCTGCGAGGCAATGATCGAACTCGGGTTTTCTTTTGGTATCTCGGCCCTCTACGAGACAATGGTCGAGCCCAAGGTTTCTTTTGGTTTCTCGGCCCTCTGCGAGGCAATGGTCGACCCTAGGTTTTCTTTTGGTATCTCGGCCCTCTGCGAGGCAGTGGTCGAGCCCAGGTTTTCTTTTGGTATCTCGGCTCTTTGCAAGCCAATGGTCGAGCCCAAGTTTTCTTTTGATATGTCAGCTCTCTGCGAGGCAATGGTCAAGCTCAGGTTTTCTATTGGTATCTCAGCCCTCTGCGAGGCAATGGTCAAGCCCATGTTTTCTTTTGGTTTCTTGGCCCTCTACGAGGCAAGGGTCGAGCCCAGGTTTTCTTTTGATGTATCTTTCCTATGCGAGGCAATGGTCGAGTTCAAGTTTTCTTTTCGTATATCGGCCCTTTACGAGGCAATGGTCGAGTTCATGTTTTCTTTTGGTATCTCGGCCCTCTACGAGGCAATGGTCGAGCCCAAGTTTTCTTTTTGTATCTTGGCCCTTTGCGAGGCAATGGTCGAGCCTAGGTTTTCTTTTGATATATCGGCCCTCTGCAAGGCAATGGTTGAGCTCAAGTTTCCTTTTGGTACCTCGGCCCTCTGTGAGGCAATGGTTGAGCGCAGATTTTCTTTTGATATATCGACCCTGTACGAGGCAATGGTTGAGTTCAAGTTTTCTTTTGGTATCTCGGCCCTCTGTGAGGAAATGGTTGACCCTAGGTTTTCTTTTGGTATATCGACCCTTTATGAGGCAATGGTCGAGCCCATATTTTCTTTTGGTATATCGGCCCTCTACGAGGCAATGGTCGAGTTCAGGTTTTCTTTTGGTATCTCGGCCCTCTGTGAGGCAATGGTCGAGCCTAGGTTTTCTTTTGTTATATCGGCCCTTTATGAGGCAATCGTCGAGTGCAGGTTTTCTTTTGTTATATTGACCCTCTGCGAGGCACTGGTCAGGTTCAGGTTTTCTTTTGATATATGGGCCCTCTACGATGCAATGGTCGAGTTCAGGTTTTCTTTTGGCATATAGGCCCTCTGTGAGGCAATGGTCGACTTCTCTTTTTTTCATTTTTGAAACTCGAACAAAATTAGTGTTTTTATCTTTACTTATCTTTTACTATGATAATATGAAATTTTCACTTTCATAATATCTAGTTAAATCTAAGTAAAGAGGGGCAGTTGTCAACACCCAATTTCGTCCGCGTAAATGCATTTGTTTATTTAAAATAATAATAATAATAATAAAATAATATATAAATTAATAATAATAAATAATAATAAAATAAAATAAAAATATGTTTTGATTGATGGTAGTTTTTTTTAACTTTAATTCTACCATGGGAAAGAAGAAAAAAAAAGAAGAAAAAACAAGAGAAGGGAGAATCTAATTTATTTTTAATTATCACACGCTTTTCATGAGCCTAAATGTTTTGTACATATTTTCACCCCACTGTTTTCTATTTACACTCTTCACAAGACATGTTAGAAAAGGACGTTTCATAGTTTCTGTATAATATTAGGAGCAATATTTTTTTATAATAATTTGAATAAATATCTTGCATTTACACTTATGTGGTGTGTCTCTTTGCGTTGTCAGTATGGGAAGGTATTATTTTAATTAGAAGCAAATATTTCCGATAATAATGCTTTTAGAGAATGGTACGATTTTAATAGTTAGAAGAGAATATTACTGGTAATAATTAGAATCAATTATATGAATAATATGTTATGATTTGATCATGATCTTCATGTACCGGAAAATATATGATTCTAGTAATTACAAGCAATATTTCGTTAATAATTATAATCAATATTGTGGATATTATGCAACGATTTAATTGCTATAATATGTTTCATCAGGACTAATTCCTTCCTCATATATTTTATTAATAATCAAAGACTAGGATTTTAGTGGTACCCAAGGTGCCTATATAAGCACAAGAACTTCTCCAATGCAGGACAGGGAAAAAAATTAGAAAACCCCCTCTCCTTCTTTATTACTAGAGCACGCGCAAAAGGTAGTCACCTTAAGGTAAATGCTCTTTGCTCCTAATGCTTTTCATGATTCTCTTATAACATCAAATATATGATCGTTTGAACCGTTGTATGATTAAATGTGTTCGAGGTTGTCATGTTAGATAATTTTGGGTTTGTCATAGATGTACTCAACCTTTCTCTTTCCCTTTATTTTTATCTTGGTAATTAAAAAGGTGTTTTTTCATAGACTTTAATTCTCTAAATAATAATAATAATAATAATAATAAATTTAAAAAATAAAAAATTATATTATTTCTTTTATATAAGTATTGAATATCATGTCAAGTCTCGGACTTGCTTGATAATCAAAACATCCTTGCATAGGCTTTTAATTATTTTTTAATTAATAATAATAAAAAAATAAAAAAGTATAAAATCATTTTAAATATCATGTCAAATCTCGGATTTGCTTGATAACTAAATCTTTTATCATGTAGAATCTCGAGTTCTCTTGATATTAATACAAAAAATATATATTAAAATCTAAAAAATTAAAAAACAAAATAACAATAAATAACAACAAATGTTTTATAAAGAACTACGTTATCCCTGATTTTCCAAATGGAAATACGTAGGAGCAAGGTACAATCCTCGTCGGGCCCAAAAAAAAATTGTTTTAATCTTTAATATTTTTGTATGTGTTTTTATTTTGTTTGTTTTTTTGGGGAATAACAAATATTTTAAACATCAAATTTTATCTTGCACACTTAATTAAAGAAGAAACCGTCTTAAGACGGGCGTTGTGGGATGCTAATACCTTTCCCCACACGTAACCGACTCCCGAATCCAAATTTGGTTTTGAAGACCATTCTTTTTTAAGGTTTTTCTATAGTTTTCCATAATAAACTATGGTGGCGACTCCTCTGTTTTTTTTTTAAATTATTTTCGTCGTCCCACCGCGATCTCGGTTGCGACACACATCAATCTAGAACTACTCTAGAAATATAGAAATCTTTAATTGCACTAAATGTATATAAGTGTAGAAAAATTATGCAATTAAGTTTTAAGTGGCAAAATAAAGGTATGGATCAACTCAACTTCTAAAGTCTACATAAAACTCAAAATTTGACTAACTAAGACATAAACTTAAAACTTAATAGGATAAAACTTTGGAAATTGAACTAAGCTAGACTTTGGAAATGCTAGGAACTAGATAGAGACATTATAAGTGGTATATAAAGGACAAAGACATTACAAGTGGAAATTGTAACCTTAAACAAGCAACCTTAATCTATGTAGACTACTTACTACAAGTTTAAAAGTGTCAAAAAAAAGTCTATAATTATTACTAACTGCTGAAAAGTATATAGAACGATAAATATCACCTATCCAAACATAGAAATGCACCCTAAGCTAAACTAAAATTAAAACTCTGCACTAAATCTAAGAATACAATTTTGAAGAAATTGGCTAGATAAGTTTTAACATACTCTAACACAATGAAAATATAATTACTTCCTAAAATTGAACCTTATAACAGAATTTCACTATCTAAAGTTAAAAACCACTTTAGAACTATTATAAAAATCTATAAATGTAAAACTACACTAAAACCATATACGAAAGTGTAAAGATATTGTGAAAGCAAGTTTTAAATTGTAAAGTAAAGGTGGGAATCAACTCAACTTTTATCATCTATATAAAACTTAAAATTTGACTATCTAGGACCTAAACAACAAACTAGACTAGTCTAAAATAGGCTAAAATATAGGAATTCAACAAACATAGTATTTGGAAATGCTAAGCAACTATGTTGTAACATTTTGAATGGTATATAAAGGATAAAAACTAAGCTAAAAGTTAAGAACATAAAAAGAAATAAAAACTGCTTGAAAGAATATATAAATGACAATACTTAACAGCCAAATAGAGAAAAAAATAGGCTAACCTTAAAACATAAACCTTAATCTATCTAGACTACTTCCTAAAAGATTTAAAATGGCAAAAAAGACTAGAGTTAAAGCTAACTATACACAATTTTGAAGTAACTAGCTAGACAAGTTTTAACATACACTAACACTGCGAAAATCTATTTACTTCCTAAAACTGAACCTTACAACATAATTTCACTATCTAAATCTAACACACTGCTCTAGAACTACTCTAGAAATTGAACTTCATGCTATCCTCATCCAAATTAGGATAAAACTTAAAAATTGAACAAAGCTAGAATTTGGAAATGCTAAGGAACTATGTAGAGCCATTAAAAGTGGTATATAAAGCAAAAAACAAAACTGAAAGTTAGGAACATATAAAGAAATTAAATATGCCTATAACAACCTACAAACTACACATCTTGAGATTTGACTTAATTAATCAGTTAACAATTCCACTCTCAATTCTACAATGTTTTTTTTTGAATTTAAACCTCTTTGTCGCAACCGAGGTCACGACGGAACGACAAAAAAATTATTTTAAAATAACAGAGGAGTCGCCACCATAGTTTATTTAGGAAAACTATAGAAAAACCTTAAAGATTTTAGTCTTTGAAACCAAGTTTAGATTCGGGAGTCGGTTACGTATGGATAAGCTATTAGCACCTCACAATGTCCATCCAAAGATGGTTCAGTTTAATTAAGTGTGCAAAATTAATGCAATTTTTAAAATATTTAGTTTCTCACAAAAATCAAACAAATAAACAAATACAATATATTAAAAAGAATATTATTGAAATTTTTAGTTAGGCCCGACAAGGATTGACTTTGCTTCTACGTATCTCCATTCGCAATGGAGAATCAGGGTTACGTAGTTCTTTAAAAAACTATTTGGAAAAAAGATCTTAAAAACATTTTAAATTTTTGGGAGGTGAACCCGACAAGGACTTGACCTCGCTCCTACGTATTTCCATTCAAAACGAAAAATCAAGGATCATGTAGTTCTAAATAAAGGACTATGAAAAATTATTTTTAAAAGATTTTAATTTTTGTGAAGGTGAACCCGACAAGGACTTGGCCTTGCTCCTAGTATTTTCATGCAAAATGGAAAATTAGGGATCACGTAATTCTAGATAAAAAAAATTATTTTAAAATATGTGATTTTTGGAAGGTGAACCCGTCAAGGATTGACCTTGCTCCTACGTATCTCCAATCGGAAAGGAGAATCAGGGATCATGTAGTTCTAGAATAAAAAATAATAATTAAAAAAACTGTTTGAAAAAAATATGATTTTTGGAAGGTGAACCCGACAAGGATTGACCTTGCTCCTACGTATCTCCAATCAGAATGGAGAATCAGGGATCATATAGTTCTAGATAAAAGAACTATTTATAAAAGATGGAAGGGTTTGTAAGCATCCAGGGTTTGTAAATTTGCAAATTTTTAGAGAAATTTTGTATGTTGTAAAAAGCAACGATCAAGCAAGTCTAAGACCCAACATGATAATTAAAAAGTATAAAAATATTATCAAGCGAGTCTGGGACCCGACATGATAATTAAAGTTATGATGAAAATTAATGATTATCAATTGAGTCCAAAACTCGACATGATAATTAAAGTTATGAAAAATAATGATTATCAAGCGAGTTTGAGACTCGACATGATAATTAATGTTATAAAAATAATGATTATCAAATGAGTCCGAGACTCAACATGATAATTAAAGTGATGAAAATAATGAATATCAAGCAAGTCCGAAATTAAACATGATAATTAAAGTTATGAAAATCTTGATTATCAAGTAAGTCTAACACTTGACGTGATAATTAATGTTATGAAAATAATGATTATCAAGCAAGTCCGAGATTATACATGATAATTAATGTTATTAAAAATCTTGATTATGAAGCAAGTCCGAGACTCGACATGATAATTAATGTTATGAAAATAAGTATAAAAAAGAATTATTATCAAGCGAGTCCGAGACTTGACATGATAATTAAAGATATGAAAAAAAAATTATAAAAATGAATGATTATCAAGCGACTTCGTGACTCGACATGATAATTAAAGTTATAAAAAACATTGATTATCAAGTGAGTCTGAGACTGGACATGATATTATGAAAAATAATGATTATCAAACGAGTTTGAGACTCAACATGATAATTAATGTTATGAAAATAATGATTATCAAGTAAATCTAAGACTCAACATGATATTTAATGTCATGAAAATTATGATTATCAAGCGAGTCTGAGACTCAACATGATAATTAATATGAAAATAATGATTATCAAGCAAGTTTGGAAGTCAACATGATAATTAAAACTATGAAAATAATGATTATCGAGCGAGTCCAGACCTTGACATGATAATCAATGTTATGAAAAAAAGTATAAAAAAGAATTATTATCAAATGAGTCTGAGACTCAACATGACAACTAAAGTTGCGAACAAAAATTATAAAAAGGAATGATTATTAAGCGAGTTTGAGACTTGACATGATAATTAAAGTTATAAAAAACAATGATTATCAAGTGAGTCCGAGACTCGACATGATATTATGAAAAATAATGATTATCAAACGAGTCTGAGACTCAACTTGATAATTAATGTTATGAAAATATGATTATCAAGCAAATCCAAGACTCGACATGATAATTAATGTTGTGAAAATTATGACTAACAAACGAGTCTGAGACTCGACATGATAATTAATGTTATGAAAATAAGATTATCAAGCAAGTTTGGAACTCAACATGATAATTAAAGCTATGAAAATAATGATTATCAAGCGAGTCCAGAACTTGACATGATAATCAATGTTATGAAAATTTTTATTATCAAGAGAGTTTGAGACTTGACATGATAATTAATGTTATGAAAATATTTTGAAAGATTTTAATTATCAAGTAAACCCAACATGATAATTAATGAGAATTTTGATATTTTAATTATCAAGCAAATTCGAGGATCAAAATGATAATTAATGTTATGCGATATATCTATAAAAAACAAAATAAATAATTGATAATAATTATATATCTCTTTTAGAAAAGAATATCACCAAAAATAAATAAAATTTTCTCAGTTAATGCCTAAACATATTTATTATTCAATAGCTATCTCAAAATTCATTATTCAAATATTCATGTTTACAAGCAACATATTATATTAGCCATTAAAATCAACACTCGCATTCCGATCAAAGAAATTAAGGAAAAAGTATAAAAGATTTTGATTAATAAACTAACTTACCAAAAGAACCTTTCAAATGCAGATATTTATATATACATATAAGGTTTATTTTTCTTTGACACCTTTTATGCCAACACGCATATGCAACTTTCATCTAATATTAATGGCCATAAAGCCCATCCCAACTTTCGTATATTACACAACCAACCATTTCTTTTGACATAACAAACCCACATTATAAGAGACAATTTCATAAAAGCAATGATAATTAGAACATGTACATATGGTGCCATGACGAGTTCAAGCTGCAGTGTAAGAGAAGGAAAAGAGAAAAAAAAACAATCAATATGTTTGGTGTTATGATCTCATAATAAATATCACAAGTAAATATAGAAGGAGAAATAAAAACCTGGATTTTTTTCACACCTGTTTGATGATTTTTGCTTTTCAAAATCAAAATAATGTTTGCAATTGTATCTCTCTTATCTTCTCAAAGCTCTATGTTTTGGTGGCTTTGCTCCTCCAAGAAGTATTTTCAAGTGTTTTTTCTTTGTGTTTGGTATCGAGGTGTGTGATCCCTTAGTGCGAGTTATTCTAGAATGATCGTTAACGGAGGGTGATGAGAGTGAGATCCAAAAAGGATATTTTTGACCTTGGGAAGAAGATGACAGTGGATAAAGGAGAAATGTCTCGTTATGTATCGTGTGAAAACCATGTCTTTAATGAAGCGGAGAAAGAAAAAAAGAACTCGAGGAACCAGCATCAGAGACTCTGAGATCTTGAGACCTTTTTCTATTTTTTAGCATCGTCTAAGATATTAACTATGTGCGGAGGTTGAGAGAAATGAGAAGAAAGTCTAGACAATAAGTGATGATGATGATGATGAAAATTATGATGAGGAGGATGATTAAATAAGTGTTTGGACCCATTTGCATTGAAAATTAGATTGCTATTATGACTTAGTTATGAATAATCAACTATTAATACACTAATTGAATGTTCTAGAAAAATTATTAGATGTGTATTATATCTTTATGATGCTTTTTATTTTTTTACAAATTGTAGATTATAAGTTTATTGACACATGATTAAAAGTTCCACTTCTTTATCATATTCTCATAGTTTTATTTTCAATTAGTTTACAATGACATCCGGAGGTCCATCTAATCCTGATAAGGGGGAGGAGATAGCAAAATGTAAAGAAAAGAGGGCGCCAAAAAAGGAACAATATGTTTTGAGTATTCCTGCCACTGTAACATCTACATCCATTCCACCCCCTGCCACTAACACACAAAGTGCACCCATACAGTACCCTCCCCATCTCTTGTACCCATGCCATCACCATCCCTATCCACACCTTTTGTGGTACCCACACCACCTCCTCTTGTGGTACCCACACCACCCCCTGTTGTGGTAGAGACACTACCCCCTCCTGTGGTACCCACACCACCCCCTATGTGGTGGAGACACCACTCCCTCCTATGGTTCCCACATCACCCCCTCCTATGGTACCCACCACACTACCCATCTTTCATCTACAAAAACCTTCTCCCTCATTGTCTAATGCTTTACAGAATATTGTTATACCTTCCCCATCATTAGTTCCTTCTCTTAATATTGTTGGCACCTCAGATACTACTAATGGAGGTACTAATGTTGACCCTCCTCTTCATGAGCGACCAGTGAATGAACTGTTTAATCGAGAGGGTAATACTTTCTATCAAGTTAAAAATTAATTTTTATTACACGTCCTATTTTTTTACCTTGGGTTCTTATGGATGGATTTTCTTTAATGAATATGCAGGTTTCTTCCTTCTAGACTTGTTTCCCAGGCCATCACACGGTTTATTAAGCAACAAATTTTAACAGCTTGGCCGTCATGGGGAGCAATATCTCTAGAAGACAAAGATCATTTATGGCATTATTTTAAGGTAACACGTCATTTATCATATTCTCTTTTGCTTACTTTGTATGTTAATATTGAAATGCAAGTTCACTATTATTGGTGATTTCCACTTTTATTCATTGTCAAAAGGAAGGTTTAGTTGAAACCTCAGCATGAAGCAAAAATTCATAAAATTCTTCACAGCAAAGCATCTCATAGACTATCTGAGACGTTTAGAGAGGCTAGGAAGGCAAGCCAATGCCCTTACTGGCTTGGGGATGATGTGTGGAATAATTTGCTAACACATTGGAATTCTCCTACATACCGCAATAAATGTGTTATAGCCCAAAGGAACCAAGGTTCCGAAAAGGGTGGTAGCCTACACACAGGTGGTAAAAACATTCATTCTTAAGTAATTCATATTGTATAATCATTTTTAAAATTTTTGTATATGTATATAACCCCTTTCTTTTGTTATAGGCAAAAGAGCTGGGACGAGTTGCTCATATTGATGAGGTATTTCAACAAACACATCTATGCAAAGGAATTGACTAATTTGTTGATCAAATATCTCGGATGACATGTGTAAGCAAAGACTTTAATTTTATTATAAAAAAACTTTAATTTGTACCATATTTAACTAATTTCTCATTATTTTATTTAATAGGAACAATTTGGAAATAGACTTTCACAGGTCAGATCTGAACAAGGCTCATATGTTGGTGGATCACAAGAGAATACCATTGATGATCTTGCTGTTGTTGATATGATTAGGACAAACTGCTGGGTTGAGGTTGTTGGTGGAAAGAATAATGGAAGAATATTTGGGACAAGACAACTTGCAGGTGGAAGTAATAGCCTGAAGCCACAATCTTCGGCATCCAATTCTAGAGATGAAGAAGTTACCAACCTCAAACAACAACTACAAGAAACTAATCAAAAGTTAAAAGTAACTGATCAGCGATTGCAAGAAAATGATCAGGCTTATGTAGAATTGAAAGGTCAATTTCAATCGTTGGAGAATATACTCCTCAAATTGTTACATCCTGACCAACAAGTCCTTCGACAAGCTGTATCCAACCTAACAGTCTCAGCAATAGCCTGCACCTGCCCAACCTACAGAAGTCCAACCAAGCCTAGAGCAGTCCAGCGAAATGCCACCCAACCCAATTCTAGACCCTGAAGATCTTGCTGCTTCAATGACTATGTAGATTATTAGGGTTTCTAACTTATGAAATTTATTTTTAGAATAAGTGTACCTTGGATATTGTCACTCATTACTAATATTTTTATGCTTGATTGTGTACACTAAATTTGGAAGTTTATTATTGGATATTTGGTATGAAATTCTGTAATTGGCAGGGATATGTGTGGTTTGGAATGTTTATGCAGGTCTAATTGTGTTTGATTATGTGTGGTAAAGGAGAAAATAAAACTAATTCTACAGCCATAGTTGACTTTATCGAAAGATTTACCGATGGATATATCCATCAGTAATGATGCAATAAACTTACGATAGATAAATCGGTCGGTAAATTACACAGGCTAACACATTCATGCACTCAGACTTATCGACGAAAAGTTTAGCACTACTTACCAACGGTTGATATCCGTCGATAATTACCAACAAAAATGCTGACGGACGCATATCCATATGTAAATATTACAGACTAACGGTTTATCGACAGATTTTTATCCGTCGAAATTTTGTTGGCAAAATCATATTTCTAAGGGATATTGTCCATTACGAACAGAATGTGGCCATCGGTAATCAGTGATTTTTTTATAGTGAGCTATGAATTTTGTATCCTTATTGGGTTGTCGTAAATGTTACAAAAATATGATACGCATTGTTTTCTAAAGTATTTTTCCACTAAACTAAATAAAATCACTTCACAAAGCACAAAAAATAAGTTAGGTGTCATAAAATTTGCTCCTTTGTTTGGGTTGTCTAGGTGTTTCTTCCTCTATAGCTGGTTGTTCCTTTTGTTATGGACCTTCTTTTCCCTAATATGCATCAAATGATGAACTTGCCTCATTATGAAAATATGGTAGTTGTGTGGTTCTTTGAAATGGAACATACATACTCTCAACCCTATTATTAAAGTTTGTTGGATGCATATATTGCATGTAACTGTTGGCAAAAGGTAAGGTGTTAAGATCATCAGTGAACAAGTTACATACGAAATTAGTTGAACTCGATGCAAATAATTATCTTGGGTCATCCATCATAGGTTATGCTAAAGGTGTCATGAATTGTTCATCGTGTGGGTTATAATAATTACTTTCATATGTAGATGTGGTTTGTGGCGATGGTTTTTTTGTTCTGTGGTTATTGTTGTGGATGATAATAATTAACTATATCTGGGAACGTTTGTTGTGATCGTGTACTCTGTTGTGCATAGGATCCAACAATAGATAGGGTGCTGACAAGAAATGTATGGAATTTTCCATGTACCATTCCATATACTCTCGACTTGGCATAAATGTATGTGCATTAGACGACCAGACAATGTTAGTTCTCCATAGTTGTTCCACATGTTAATCCATTTTATATGTTTAGTTTGCCAATGTTCGTTGGGTCGCCCTTGCAAGTCAACTTTGTGAAGTTTGTCCAAGTTATTTGACAGGTTAGGGATGTCTTGAAACAAACAAAATTACAACTTAACTCAAGTAGATTCATGTCATTCAACAACTGAAAAAAAAAATGATGGGAATACATGTTGTCCACAATTCAGCATCCTTATATGTTTCTGGTGGGATTGATGCTTCAATATCTTTGTATGGATTCCATATAAATTGTAGTAAATGGTTGTTTTTAGCACCAATAGTTTTCAGGCCTCGTGTAGTGTGGAACTCAAACATGTGCATAGATCGAGTAATATTCAATCTTAACCAATTACATTAAAGTAGGTCCAAGAAGGAGTGTTTTATGTGACTTTTCCAAAAGTCTGCACTTGTCATAAATGGTTTCCAAGTCTTATGTAGTGTGGAACTAATCTTGTACGTTCATCGAGTAATATTTAATCTCAATCATTACATTAAATTAGGTGCAGTAAGGAGCACTTTATGTGACTTTGCTAAAAGCCTGCACTTGTCATAAATGGTTTCCAAGCCTCGTTCAGTGTGGAACTCAATCTTGTGCGTTTATCGAGTAATATTTAGTCTCAACCATTACATTAAAGTAGGTGCAGTAAGGAGTGTTTTATGTGAATTTGCCAAAAGCATGCACTTGCCATAAATGGTTTTCAAAACCTTATGTGGTGTGGAAATTAGTTTGGTGCGTTCAAATTGTTAGATTCGATTTCAATTTCAAATGTGTTTTACTACAAGCCTGTCATAACAACACCTCAAAGTTTTACTTTTGTTCCAATTTCATCAGATGATGAAGTCAACATCATGGTTGAATGACACCTTCAGCTTCCATATGAATTTTTCCTTATACTTCATGTTATTCTACTAAAGGAATATGAAGAAATTAATTGTGTTTGTAGCATGAATAAAAACCACGTTGTTAATCAAGACTAAGAACATCAATTATTGAAGTTTGTAAGTTAATGTCTTTTTCATGTAACTAAATGTGGTTTGCATTATAATTGTATCAAATAATATTGTCACTTTGATTAAATTAGTGATTGTTGAAGTTAACGACATTCATTATGTACAGTTTGGCATAAACCTTAAACATTATTGGAATAAAAAAACTAAATTAGGAAACATCAAAATGCAAGAATAAATAAACATAGAACATGATGACAAACGAACAAAAATATTATGAATTCTAACAACTAAAGGTTTCAAGAGAGACACACCAAAATCGAAATGAAGATGAACCAAACAAGTACATCATGAATTGATCCTTAAAGATTCATTCAATTTTTTTCCATTTGCTCCCATGTCGTCAAAGCATTGTGTTTTGAACAATCATAATGTTTGCGAATGAACACCCTAAGTTCAAACCTTAAATAACTTTCAATAATTTCAACCCAAAACAAACCTCGTTATTGATAAGTATCTTATCACTAGAGTTTTTCCTAGCCAATTGCATTTTTTTGGGTAGGTTTAAGTGGTTAATTAGGAGTTATTAACTTAGAATTAGTTTAGTTAGGTTTTTAGGTTAGTTTTACAAAAATAGCTTAATTATGTGTGTTTAGTACATTTTTAGTATAGACCTTAGAAGTACTAATAGTTAGACTTAGTTTAGCATAAAAGATAGGTTCATAAATAGTTAATAGCATACAAGTTTAGTCTTAGGTTAGAAGCATAGGCTTAGACTTAGATTTGGTCTAGTTTGTAGTCTAGTTTTAGGAGCTTTTAAGTAGGATTTGATGTGACTAACCTTTAATTTGAGGATTTTGAGTTTGATCCAAATATAATGAGCAAGGAAGGTTTCAAATTTAGGAGGAAAACTATGAGAAAAGTCGGCTCCAGCGAAAGTGCTAAAAATTGGTAGAGTTGACTTTTTGGTGGGAATGTTGACCAATAGTTGACAAACAATTCACTTTTTGAATTTCAATTCCAATTGAGATGGCACCTAGGGGGAAAGTTTCAAGACATTAAAATACACTTGTGATGACCTTAAGATGGCTTAAAAGTGATCAAATGATGCATGGAACTCTTGAATCTCATTTTTGCATGTTTAAGTTCAATTAGGTGATTTTAGTAGTATAACTTTGAATTGTGTTTTCTAATTGGTTTCTTTAGTCTTAAATTACAGAAGGGATTGGGACCTGAGGTGCTTGAGTGAGCCTAGCCTTGGAAGGTTGTTGAGATGGATGAGTTGTGGTAGGAAGATCAAGAGTGTGTCATATAAGCCTAGCACGTGGGAAGCAACTTGAGAGTGGTCCAAGGACTCCTATGAGCCAGCTGGATTGTCCACTGCCTACAACAAGTCACGAGCCTGAAGAGAAAAAAAGAAATGGAAAGAGTGACCGACTATGGCCCTTGGCAAACTGCTAGAAGAAGGGTTACCTGAGTTGCAAGTTAAAGTTGTTAGGTGATTAGGAAGCAAGGAGTTGGTTAGTTGGTTAATTTTACTTGTAATAACCAATAACAAGTAGCTGAAACTAGGTGTTTTTAAGTGCCAAAACAGTGCAAACATATACACACATACACACACTCATTCATCACACCACACTCCTTCCAACCACAACTCTCACCATCTTCTCTCCATTCAAACCACATTACAATATAATTGTTCTTCATTTTGTAGCCACCATTGTTGTGTTTTCTAGAGTGATTATTGAAGCAACAACCACAAAGTAGGTGTTGCATACAAATTCTCCTCTTTTGTAAGGATTTGGCTTAAATACCTTTTTCGTCCTCATTTTTGTAGTGTTTTTTTGCGGATGGTCCTCATTTTTACTGAATGTTTAAAATGGTCCTCATTTTCGCAATTCGTGTTTAATTTGGTCATTTTTTGTGACGCCATTTAAATCAGTAACAGAGCACTATACAGGTGGCACTATTTGTATTACATTGTATTGGGGTGTGTTATGTGTATTGTCCAGGTATGGTAATTAGATATTTGGGGATAAATAGGTGAGCTAAGTTTTGGTAATGAATGTTTGGGCAATTGGTGAGTTTTGGCAATCTTCTTCCTCCTTTCCCAATTGGTGTTGCTGCAATCTTCTTCTTCTTGCAATCCCATTATATAGGTATGTCACGGTCCCAATCTTCTTCCTTTACCTCTGGTTATAATCGTGGGAGACAATCGTGTTGTAGCACTTCGTGCAATGTTGGTGGTTCAACGAGAAATGGATTAACCCCGATTTGTAGCTGTAGAGAGATGGCATCTTTGAGGATGGCAAGAACTCCAAAGAATATTAGTAGAAAATTTTGGGGTTGTCCCAATTACAAGGTGAGATTAAGTGTACAATCTATTTTTTTTTTGTTAATAATAAATTGGTTTTAATTTTTGGTTTGTTGATTTACAAAGTAGTGGTTCCAATAATGTGGGCTGCAACTTTTTCAAATAGTGGTGTGAAGAAGATGTTGATGAAAGGGATGTCATCATCATGACACAAATGAGGCAGATTAATGATTTGAAGAAGTCATTGAAGGTTGTTGAGAAAAGGCTGCAATTAGTAATAGGGTTCACTTGTGTTCTTATTGTATTTTTCGTACTGTTGTTTTGTGTAATCTTTTAAAGTCCAATCTGTTTTGTACTATTGTAAAATGAAGAAATGAATTAGTGTGGTTATGTTGATATTAGTCCCAACCTGTTCAAAATGACATGTTAATCTAAGCATTGAAGTAACTGATATTGATCTAAGCTTGGAAAAAATTAAATTGATGTGAGTCTGGAAGAAGTGAAATTCATAACATTAAGTCATCCTCATCAAAATGCAGTACATCAATGTTTGAAAAAAGTGAAATTGAACTAAGTTTAAGGAGAGTTAAAATACATATAATTGCCTACATGGCCTCCTCCAAAAATGTAGTACATCAATAATAAGGTTAATCAATTTTACATCAGAAAATTCAAAAAAATAACTAGGACGTATGATTCTGCTATCATGGCCTCCTCCTAATATGTAATTTCATCATAAACTGTTGAGATGGTTCGTCTGGTGTTGGTAGTGGTGCTGCTTGACTCTCCACTTCATTCCTTGGTGGTTGAGTTGTTGGAGTTTCAGCAGTTGGTGCATTCTCAGCAGGGTTAGCATTCTCAGCAGGTGTTGTAGTTCCCTCAGTAGAGTTAGCATTGTCAACATGTGGTTCAGTTTGGGCATCTGGTGTAGTCTCACCAGGTGTAGCAGTTTCCTCAGCTTGTGGTGCAATTTTGTCAGCAGGTGGTGCAGTTTGCTCATCCACAGGCTTATCTGGGCAATTATTCCTGTTATGAACAATCTGACAGCATATGCTACATTTTTTCTGTGACCTCCTTTGATGATTTGTGTGTTATCCTTTCTCAACTCTCACTCTTCCAACCTTCTTTTTTTCTTGGGTCTTCCTGGTAAGATCCTCTTATGTGGTGGATGGACGTCAGGGTAGGGAGTTCTTTCCCATAGGACTTTAGCATTGACTGGAAAGATGATATATTTATATATTTCTTCGTAGGTGGATCTCCTGAATCAGATTAGTATGAAGTCTTCAGCATTGACATTGATGAAATTCATTGTTGCAATAGCATGGCAGCAAGGGATAGCAGTCAGAAGTCATTTCCTGCAACTGCAATGTTGAGCATCCACATTTATTGTGTACTTATCTCCAACCATGGATATATGCCTCACTTCAAATAGCTTTTCTCCTGACTAGCTGCATATATGTGTTAATTAGTACAAATATCATTACACGAATAAGTGGATTGTGTTAAAAAAAGACAAAAACCTAACCTTGGGATTCATTATTTGGTTAACTCCTTTTCCTTATGAAGTATGTCAAGGACCTTGGGGCAGATGTTTCCTTCAAAAGTTGTAACCTTTTTTTCTCTTGGTGGCCCACCTTTCCATTAAACAAACCTATGATGGGTCTACAGGAGACAAAGGAATCTTTACATGCTTTTAAACAGGAGTAAAACCTCTGAAAAATTGCTTCATCGTTATCATTTTCCACTTTGATTTTTATAGTTGATCCAAGATTACATTTTAGTAATTCATGTGCATAGTCGTAGATTCTTTTATATTGCTCTTTAAATGACCCATCTACTATATTTGCAGCCATTGTGTAACATCCCTAGGGAATATTACTAATTTAAATAAATAAATAAAGAAAATAAAATAAAACGTCACAATATTCTTATTCCCAAAACGCGGGAAAAATTAAAACGTTTAAACATCGTGCCACAATATTTAAAATCATAGTATTTAGAACTTTACAATTTCCAAAAATCCAGAAAAACATAAATGATATTCATAATTAAAATCCTAGCTTAATGCCAGCTAGCCCTCACTTCGTCGCCTGAGCGTCCTCGGCATCACCTGTATCAACATCTGCTCCCGTGTAACGAATCACACGATCATCACCATACACAAACAGAAAGGGTGAGCTGAGATAATAAAAACAATATATATATATATATAATGTGCAAAAATAAGACATACACCATCTTATTCCATCTACTTAGTTCTTGGCCAAGACCTTAACCCCAAGGCTTTATAGCCTTTAAATCACACAAATGGTTAGCCTTGAACTCAGGAATATGATACTCACACGAACCTGCCCGCTCGTGGTCCTGCCTCTACGAACCTCCCCGTTCGTAGTCCTGCTCTACGAACCTCCCCACTCGTAGTCCTGCTCTACAGACCTACCCGCCCGTAATCCAACACATGTGATCCTCCAGCCCCATACCTCCCCGCACGTAGCATCTCTCAAACGTGAGCACGGAACATACGAACTTACCTTGCTCGTATCCCCACGCGAGAGTAACTTGATATGAACCTCCCCGCTCATATCATCACATGTTATCCACCATCCATGAACCTACCCGCTCATGGCACAACATCTCCCGATCCAAGTATAGAATCATCGCTTAAAAGCAGCACACACACAAGTCATAGTCTGTTAAATTTCCACCCGACATAACCCCAAGCGTCGCCAAGCGAAACTAGTCCAGATCGCTTGGCGCTACCTTCCCACTGCCAAGTGCCAGACGCCTTCCAGACCCACTGTTTTCCAAACTCGACCTAGCGGAACACACCTTGCCGCCAGGCGCCTACGCAGTGCAAGGCTCTCTAACGCTGAGTCTATCGCCTGGCGGTTATCAGTAGGCCGCCAGGCGCCACACCAGAAGCATTATGCAACTGGTTTTGACACTCAATTTGGTTGACGCTACAATCCAGATTGCTCTAAGGAACATTGTGCATTTGCGTATCCGTACCAAATGATGATTTCCTACCAATTCCAACCTGATTTGGTTTCCCTATAACTCATCCTTAACATTCAAACCTTCCAAACTAGAGGTTCTCCTACACTTGTATAATTACCTCATGTCTCAATTCACTCATAACAGAGCCCCATCTCACTCATTTCTTTTACCCAATTACACTCTTCAATAACAATCCCATACCTATCCAAGGTCCACGTATCTTGTCATACCCAACTTCTCCCTCCAATTCCACTTAATTCAATGCACTAGAATCCATATTTCCAACTTATCTTTCAATTCTTCACAACTTAAATAAATCTCTAATAACAATATTTCCTACTATCAGATTATTAGTTTAACATAGTGTTCATTACCTATTAGACATTAATACATTCCAATAGCACTTCTCTAATTCATTACACCACATATAAGCATAATCCACTCCCTATCCTTCTATATTTCCTCCATCCAATCTACCTTTCTTCCCAATCGCCCACTCATAATTTCTCTCGCATCCACTGCACCAACCTTTTCAATCACCAAGACTCTTGCCCTCTCTCGCAGAAACCCACAGCACAACACCTAATATGTGTCTGTCACCCGTCATCGCCTGGCGGCATACTAAAACCAGGCCACACTACACGTATTTCTGCATTTCCCACGAACCCTACTTACTCTTCTTCTTTCCAGTTAATCACCACACACTCCTAAATCAGTAATAGAACAATTTCTTGATACTAACCCACTCCAAAACATGATATCAATTTAATTAAGGCATCCTTAACATCAATTTCCAAGAATTTAGAACCCTACCCTCATGTATATGAACCCTTACAGATTGTAATCCCAATCTGATTTGCAATCAGCTCAAGTGAAGCATTCACGTACAATTACACATTCCAATAGGATAATTATTCTAATGGAGCCTCAACACACGAAAAAGTTCAAGAAAACAACACAAAACATCACAAGCATAAAGAATCGCCTGGCGAAATGCAACCCATCTCCAAGCACTCCAACCAAAAACCCAGAACTGGTCAACATTGATGTGCTGCCTGGCGGCACATGCATGCCCGTTGGGCGGTTTCTGGGCAGATTCCCAAAAATTCGCGAAAACAACACAACTCAACATGGAAATTCATGCAATCCAATTCATATCAAAAACAGTACAGTATGCCGAAATTAAAAGCACAAAAAACAACTCTCTTTACCTCGACTCCTTTCTAAAATGCGAATTTGATGTGTCTTTAACCCCAAAACACTCTTGTTCTTTGCTTGCACTCCCAAAACTGGTTTTGCACTCCAATTCTCCTCTGCAATACGTGCGTATATGCCAAACTCGTTGCCCAACACTCACCCCACTGTTTCAGGTCTCTCTCCCCATAATTACTCTCTCTCTCTCAAAATTAATCCACTCTTAATTTCCCTTTAACACCCTAAAAGGAAAATTAAGAAAAAAATGTGTTTTTAATGGTTATTCAATACCCTTTACAACATATTTTTCAGCACTCTCGGCTGCCTTCTTGGCTACTAGGGTTTCTAAACCCTTTCATATTCATGCCACGGAAAATTTAGCAAAAAGAGAGCAATTTTGTTCGTAACAAGGTTTGAACTTATAACCCTTCAATCACAAAGCAAGTGCACAACTAATTTAACCAACTCATTTTCGTGATAGTTCCTCTAATTCTAAGATTATGTTATCACATCTCATATTCAAACATATAACATAAAAATGCATAAGTTAAATAACATATGTCGCAACCGAAATCGCAGCGAGACGACAAACTAAAAATAAAATTTGAAAAAGAGTTTTGGAGTCGCCACCATAATTATTATAGGAAACTATGGAAAACCATAAAAAAGAGCAAGGTCTGCGAAAAACCAAATTTTGGGTTCGGGAGTCGGATACGCGTGGGGAAGGTATTAGCACCCCACAACGCCCATCATAAGACGGTACCTTTAATTAAATGTGCAAAAATTATGTGGTTTTTTCAAAATATTTAATTTTCCCCAAAAATATTAATAAAGGAATGTACAAAAAAATAACAAAACTATTTTTTTGATTTTTTGGGCCCGATGAGGATTAATCCTCGCCCCTACGTATCTCCATGTGAATGGAGAATCAGGGTTACGTAGTTCTTTTTGAAAAAGCTATTTGGAGAAATATTTGAAAAATGATTTAATTTTTTTTCATAATTTTGAAAACTTTTTCATTCAAATTTTTAGTATTATTTTATTATTGGTGTCATGCGACGCGAGCGGTCGGACAAACACTTGAAATAAATTTTTTTTCTAATCTTTTATTTATTTTTAATCATTTATAAATTTGTAATATATTTTTTTTAAAATTATTTTAAAGTAGGTGTGGATGTCGTGACCAACAAGATAGATATAAAAAAGTAAACAAAGAAAACTATTTTTTTTATTTTTAGATCATCTATATATATATATATTTTGAAAAAAACAAAAGTTAAATTGGATGTCATGCGACGCGAGCAGCCGGGCATACACTAAAGAAAGGGGAAAACATATTTTTTACGATTAAAAAAATAATAAAAATTGAGAAAAACTAAATCAAAAGATGAAAGAATTGAGAGTGACGTACCTTAAAAAAAATCAATATCTCCTCACCTTTTCTCTTTTCCTTTTTCTTTCTTCCTTTCTAATATTTTTGTGTTTATTTTTCGAATAGAAATAAAAATGAGAGGTGTCTATGTGGGTGGTGAGTGATGAGAGAAAGAATTAGAAAAGTGTAAAGAATTTTTTTTTTTTGCTCCTGACAGAGTGCGTATTTATACTCGCACCTTGCAATATCAATACAATCTCATCCTTAATTGTAATGAACAATATAAGGAAGGAATTGGTTATGTTAGCAACACATTATGGGAATCAAATCGCAGCAAATCAGACACAAAATCAATCATCATCAATAACAAATCAGAGCACAAAATTAATCCTAATTAATAATATTGATTCTTACCATTTGAAGAGATATTTCTTCTAATTATATTATTAATTTCTCTATCAGGAACAAATGTAGAAAATATTTGAGTTATTGGGCTCATGAAAATTAATAACAAATTGGGCTCTTCCTCCTTTTTTCTTCTTTTTTTTCTCTCTCGTTTTTTCTCTTTTTTTTTCTTTTTTTTTCTAAAATTAAAGTTTGAAAATATTTAAAGAAAATTTTGTTTCACCTTATTTTTTACTTTTATTTTTATTTTTTGAAAATAAATTTATTCACCCGGACGAAATTGGGTGTTGATAGTTGTCCCTCTTTACTTAGATTTTATTAGATAATATGAAAGTTTGACTTTTTCATTTTATCGTAATAAAATATAAGTAAAGATAAAAAAACTAATTTCGTTCAGGTTTCAAAAGAAGATAAATTTGAAGACAAACTTGACCATACCAAGTAGAGGGTCTCGATTTGACACATTAATTCTTTTTGTTGTTTTTTTTATTTATTGAAAAAACCAAATTAGACCAATCCCGAGGAGAGGGTCTAGATCCAAAGGATTCGGCGACCATTACCATGTAGAGGGTTCCGATCCAAAATTTTTCTTTTTTTGACTTTTTGAAAAAAAAGTTGAGACCAATCCCAAGGAGAGGGTCGATATCGAAAGGAAAGAAATCAATGATCATTGCCTCCCAGAGGGTCTTGATGTAAAGAGATCGATGACCATTGCCTCGTAGAGGGCCTCGATGTGACATAAGAAAATCAATGACCATTGCTTTGCAGAGGGTCTTGATGTAAAGAGATCGATGACCATTGCCTCACAGAGGGCCTCGATGTGACATAAGAAATCAATGACCATTGCCTCGCAGAGGGTCTTGATGTAAAGAGATCGATGACCATTGCCTCGCAGAGGGCCTCAATGTAAAGAAAGAAAATCAATAACCATTGCCTTGCAGAGGGTCTTGATGTAAACATAAGGAAATCAATGACCATTGCCTTGCAGAGGGTCCTGATGTAAAGAGATCGATGACCATTACCTCGCAGAGGGCCTCGATGTGACAAAGGAATCAATGACCATTGCCTTGTAGAGGGTCTTGATGTATAAAAGGAGAACCTGGATTTTGCTTTTGAATTGTCGACAAACACCAAGTGAATGCCTAACGTTTTTTAGACTTAAACAAACAAAAAAATCATTCCTGACTTTTTTCTTTTTTTGGAAATGATTTTCAATGATTTTGTAGAGTATGATGGATGATTTGATGATGCATGAAATGTTATGGTTTTCTTTCTGAAACTATTTGATATGCTTGCATGGATGCGTGAATGCATGAGTGGAATTTGCTCTCTTGTTTTTCATTTTTTCATTTTTCATAAATCTAAGAAATGTTGGAGGAGTTATGCATATGCACACGTTATGAATCATTGATGATGTATGACATGCTATGATTTTCTTTTTAAACCTAGATGATGATGTATGCATGGATGCGTGGATGCATGGGTGAAATTTGCTTTATTCAAAAAGATGAATTACTCATGTATGCATGACTTGGTATGATGTATGAATTTTTCTTTTGCATTTTTTTGAAAACAAATTCGAATTGATTCCCATTTCATTGTTATTTCTAATTCATAGAATAATTCTACTTTGATTTTTTTTTTACTTTTTTTTAAATCATTTCTTTGGTCTAATCAATTTATTAACGAACATTTTTTAATTATTTCTCTTGAAACACTATTTGAATGACATGCATGAAATTGTCAAGGGATCGGAAAGGTTTGGATGAGGTGATGAAGATTAACTAGGGAGTTGCCCCAATTTGAATTGGTCTTGGGGGCACAAAATGTGTTTGGGCTTTCCTAGTTATTAATGGTATGAAGGAAATGATAGGGACTTCAAAAAGAAATTGCCCCTAGTGTGAGAGTCTAGGATGGTCTTAGGGTGCAAAAGCGTGTTTGACTTTTCCCAAATGAGGAGAAAAAAATGACGGGGTCTTCACAAGTTGCCCCTAATGTGATCACAGTCTTCAATGTAAATAAATGCCCCAATTCAAAATGAATGATGGGATATATGAATCATAAACAAAGTGACTGCCCTAGTTTGGGTTTCGGATTGATAAAGATGGACTATGTTAAGGTTGGTCAAGGTTTAGGCTGCTCAGAGCGGAGGATACTGTATGAGCAAAAATGGAATTTCATGAAGAATGAATTGAAAGGGGACAACCAAAGTTTAGCTTAATTGCCTAATTGCCCATGCTAATTTTGGAGTTTTGAAAACATGTCAATCAAACATAAATTGCCCCAGTGTTTAAAAGAAAATCTCTTAACACACTTTTTGAATCTTTTTTTTTTACCTTTTTTATATAACAAACCTGTTAGCAAATCAAATTTTTCTTCTAAATTAAAACCTTCGAAAGATAACAACCAATATTTGATCTGTGTAGACTTTATTAGGCTTGTATTGTGGCCAAGGCTAGTGGTATGGAAGTAAATGATAGTAAAGGCCCAAACAAGTGATGTGAGGATTGTTTCAACAAGGATCTTTGAATAATGTTCCATTCAGAATTTGTTTGACTTTTTTCTTGTTCACCTTTTTTTTTCTATATTTTGACCTTTTATTCTCATTCTTCAAACTTTTGTTTTTTTTTTCTATATAACCATATCATTTCTTTCTTTTTCTTTTTATTTTGATATTTTGTATTGGTGAACTACCAGTCGGATGAAACAAATGCAAACATTATGTCAACCCTCGGTGGAAGGGTGATCCTTGTTTAGGGTAATTTGAAAGAAATTTTTTGGAAGGCTCAAATTGGGTAGCAAAGGATAATTACTTTTATTTTTTATTTTTTTTTTTGATAAAGAAACATGACCAGACATCATTTCAAATCATGGTTGTTTTCCTCAACAAAAACTTTAATTCAGAGGAAAATAATTTAATTCATGTAACAAGATGTCCCTTGTTTTGTTCTTTTTTTCACTTTTTTGTGTTATTTTTTGCCTAGACTGTCCTTCAAATTTGTTAGTCTAGAGAACTCTTCTTCCTTTTGTTTTTATGTTCAAAGAATTTATGATAATCCTTTTTAAGGTATGTGTCCCCTTTATGATAATTCTTCATGGAAAAGAAAACAAGGTTTATGGTGGAAGAGAGATGGGTATTTCAAAAGAAATGATAAAAAAAAATATTTTATTTTTTTATTAAATCCACTGATTTGACCAAAGAATATTTTATTATTTTTCATCATTTTTCATAAGAATGATTCCAAGAATTTGGTGATAAGAGAAGTGGAAAACAATTTGAACTTATTGTAGTGTAAATTTTTTTATTTTTTTTTTAAATTTATGTTGATGCATGCTATGTGTTTGAATATTTGGATAACGTATCATGAATGACCACAAAATGGAATGCAATGCATGTTTGTTGTCCCTCACAGGACACCACTTATTCACATGATATGCTAATGAAATGTATGTTTATGGCTAATAATGGTGTGATTGTGATGCATTTATTACTATATACAAGGAAAGGTGAGGGTAAAGACGCAAATAGTCTCCCTTTAGTGTCTCTATTTAGCATGGGTTTGATGCTTAAAGTTATAAGGGAAAGTATATGTGCTCACAAGGATAGTTTCCTAATACCTAAATATCAAGGTCACTAGAGCTATGGCCCACTTCATGGCATTTCCCACGATAGTTGGTAAACAACAAGAAGTGAGAGTACCAATGAAGCAAACAAACTCTAGCTGGGGTTCTCACAATGACCACTTGGGAAGTACATCCACTCTGACACTGCTACACAATCCCCTCTAATTCTAAGCAACTCAGACCCGGGTATAGGGCCTCACTCATGTAATGAATAAAATGTGTGTGTGTGAAGGGAGAACACAATGTATACCCAAAACCCCACCTTTGACAATTATTCCAAATACAAAAATAAAGAAGAATATACAATACAATTATAAAAAAAAAGATAAAAAATACATACCAAAAAAAATGAGAAAGAAAAATATGAAAAAAAACACATCAATTTTGTACGTCCAAATAAATGGTCTGACTCTCTAGCATCCCCAGTGGAGCTGCCATCTGTCGCAACTGAAATCACGATGAGACGACAAACCAAAAATAAAATTTGAAAAAGAGTTTTGGAGTCGCCACCATAATTATTATAGGAAACTATGGAAAACCATAAAAAAAAAAGCAAGGTCTGCGAAAAACCAGATTTTGGGTTCGAGAGTCGGTTACGCGTGAGGAAGGTATTAGCACCCCCCACAACGCCCATCATAAGACGGTACCTTTAATTAAATGTGCAAAAATTATGTGGTTTTTTCAAAATATTTAATTTTCTCCAAAAATATTAATAAAAGAATGTACAAAAAAACAACAAAAATATTTTTTGGGCCCGAGGATTAATCCTCGCTCCATCTCCATGTGAATGAAGAATCAGGGTTACATAGTTCTTTTTGATAGTTAAATTGGATGTCATGCGAAACAAAAGTTATATTTTTTGCTCCTGACAGCTTTTATTTTTATTTTTTGAAAATAAATTTATTCACCCAGACGAAATTGGGTGTTGACAACATACAAATGGCATACATAGGACTCGAACCCAAGTCCTCTCCCACAATCAAGTACTCTCAACCATTTGAACTAGTACTTTTCTACGTCAAAGCAATCCGTATTAAATACCTTAAATGTTTTTATTACCCGCATTAATTAAATAATTATTTAATTAACTATTTAATTTTCTCGGGTCTTACACATTGTCCTTGCTTTACGAGCTGTTGATATTGACACATGTGTATTCCATTTTTTTAAAGTCATTTGTCTTACGTCATTTATCTTTAGCTTTGGATTCTCTATTAGAGTTTGATCTAAGGTTTCACTAAGCCACTTTACTTTAATGATATTAATCTTGAACTCCCTGCTACAAAATGAATATCAAGTAGTTTCCTTAATTGTCAAATCTTACGGCTAGGAACATTGGAACAATATGCGGACCATTGACATTTATTTTGTGCACCCAAACAACCAACTTTAACTCTCTTACTATCATTTTTCAAGAATTTCAGATTTCTCCCTGCATGAATAGCATAAGTCCTAATGGCATCCTTGAAGTGGTTGTTGTATAGAAAAACTGTTCCTACTTCCCATTTGTAATCCGCCATACTTTTTGGCATTACAAATGTCTGGAATGGACCACATCCTGTCCTTTCATCATTGTTTTCTTCATCCCTAGTTGTTTCACTCTCGCTATCTGGCCCATTGAGTAATTCTTTTGAATGCCATTCATCATCAGATAACTTAGTTAAATGATGTGCTATATTTTCAAATTTACCTCTACTGGAATCATCACTTTCAGACATAGCTTCCACTTCAATATCACCTTCCACTTCAACATCACTAGCTACATTCAAATCCACGTCCACAACCCCTAGACCCTCAACACTGTCCCTATTCAAACCATTGGCATCCTCAAATTCTACTTCAGCATGGGCCTCTACTTCAACAACCTCTTCATGGGCATCTACTTCAGCAGCCTCACACTGCACTTGCTCAGCCTCAACCTGCACTTCACAAACATGAACTTCCACTTCACCTTTCTCTTGAACCACGAACAAATGTACCTCACCATAACGCCTAGCAACATTAACCATATTTATAGCATCATTATCATCTAACAATAGGTGAAGCATTTTTTCGATAGCATACCACATCCCCTTAATGTTAACATACCCAATCTCCTTAATTGCATTTAGAATTTCAAAGTAACTCCACCTATCCGAATCGCATGATCATGTTGATTTTTCCCCATTCATATAATGCAACCCACGATTTTGTACGAAAATACCACCATGGTGGACAACAACATTGAACCTATCATCACTCATTGCCCTAAAGTAAATTCAACAGACAAAAAAGATGTATTATTAAGCCTAATTTAACGATGGGGCACCACTGCTACAATCAATTACAAATAAAGTAATGGAGACCATAACCAGCACCGACAACCGACAAACAAACCAACTAAAATAATACCCCACCGAACCCCACCTACAGACACAAAATCCACAAAATCATGCAAGTAACTTATAAACCATGTAGAACATCATAACAATCCAACCACAAACAAACCCCAAAATAGAATTACAAAAACCCTAACGCCAACTGATTCAAATGTGCAAACCCACGAGCAAACACAACCCCGAAAACCCTAAACCCACAACCAAACCACTTACCCCGTTGATGATGATTAACTGGAAAATTGAAATCAACCGAACAAATCGCAACTATTAGTTGCTTCCTTTGCAAATCTGAGCTCAAGAAACTCGAAGAAATCGCCTCCAACGATGAAGAAATTGCCTCCAACGAAGTCAAGCCCTAATTGCACAATTCGAAATACCTAATTACAAAATTTCCCCCAAATTGAAAAGTTAACGTTAATTAGTCACATGTACAGTACATGTAACACACCCTAATGCAACGTAATACAAACAATGCCACTTGTACAGTGCTCTATTACTGATTTAAACGGCGTCATAGAAAAGGACCAAATTAAATACGAATTGCAAAAATGAAGAACATTTTAAACATTCGGTAAAAATGAGGATCATTCGCAACAAACACTACGAAAATGAGGACGAAAAATGTATTTAAGCCTAAGGATTTCTTTCATTTTCTATTAATTGAATTGTGTTTTCCATTACAATTGTTATGTTTTCTTTCATTTTGTACCTTTGTGGAGAAATCGTTGGATCATTGACCGCATAGTAGGCATTGAACCAAAGATCCTTTTCCAATTTTTGTTTTCTTTGTGGATTAGCACGTTCTTGGATCGAACTGAGCTAGTGACTGCACAGCCAGCACTGACTTAATGAATTCTCCCGTCTATGTACCACTGTTCCATTTCTAGTTTCGCTTCTGCATAATTCGAGCTCATGATCAAGCTTGGGTTGGCTAATCTTTGAAATTCATTCGATACTTGAATTCCAGTGGCAAAGTCCATGGATTCAAGTAGATGTAAAGTCATCTCGTTCATGTCAAGAGTATTCTGAGAGTAATTTTAAGTTTATTCTACTAGTTTTGCACCACGAATCTCAGATTATGTAGAATTGGTGATATTCGTATTGTTCCATTTATTTTCGATTTTGATTTTTCTTTTTTGGTGATTTTTGTGCTTGTTTCTTGTTCGCATTTCATTTGTGATGCTATATGTGATGTGTTTGAAAAAATTCCACGATCAATTCATGCTTCATTTTCGCAAATCGCATTTTCACATCCATTTTTGTTAAGTTCATTAGTTTAGGATTCACATTTTAGGATCTTGAGTTTTACTCTATCATTTTGGTTTATTCCAGTTCGCATAATCAATATGAAGCATTTAGAATAGTTAAGCATTTAGAATAGTTCTACAGTTACACATTTCCAATTCTTGCATTATAATTCACATTTAGATGTTGCCTTGTACATTTACACATGAACTCCTCTTGGGAATTTTTCCAGATTTTTTATTTTCGAGTTTTTGGTTATTAATTCGTTTCTCGTGATTGATTTATGTTCCATTTAGGTGTTAGAAGCATTTTGTAAGTTTAGATTGAATTTAGGATAGCTACATTGTTGATTCATGCATAGACATACACTAGATTCATAGTGAACTTTCATCAAACACTTTAGTTCCATTCTAATTCATTTAAGCATTTCATCAAATAGTTTGTATTTCATCAAATAGTTTGCATTTGCATACCTTCATGACATTTTAGGTTCGTTTTAGTTCAATTTTTAGTAGATGTTATAGATTTCCTCTATTTTACAACACACATTCAAGAAATCATTCACTTGTCTTTACCTATCTTTCATATTGATCTTTGGTTAACCACTACACTATATTAGTTAATGAGGAAATCAAGACTAACTAAAAATATTAAAAACATATAAGTTTAAACAAGTAAAATCAAATTCCCGTAGTTCTCTGTACAAATATTTAACAAAATTTGTCTCCATTTCTAAAACTCATCAAGCACATTATAAAAGGTCAAATTCAACAATTTATATGTCCATTTTAAAATCTTATAAATATAGAATCCAATAAACCTCAAATCAGAAAATATATATATATATGCAATATGGTTATAATGGTGAATAAACGTCAGCTAAAAATATAAAATTAAAGTAATTTTTACAAATGAATCCAATTTATTATCAACAAAAGAAAATAAATTAAACCTAAAATAAAACAAATAGAAAGTACACCCTTTAATAAAAATATAAAGGTGTGTATAAAATATGAACCGTCAAAATTTTACGAAATTTAATAATAATAATAATAATAATAATAATAAATTTTATTTCCATATATTAACATTTTTTTTCTTTACCATTTCTATTACAAAAAGCAAATCAAAATAAAAGGGAGAAATCGCACAAAATATGCCCTAACTCCTTGATTCCTCTTCAGAAAATATTATCACAAATGAGCTTGTTTTTAGAGTAAGCGTTATAATATGTAGGCCTCGTTTTATTTTCTAATTACTTTTTTGCACCTCATTGTTTCTTCCTGTACTTTTATGAGGTATAGAAAAAGTTAAAATACTCTTAGTTCCACATTTTTATATTATGATAGAAATACATTCCAGATTCTGAATTGCGAAATTGAGAATGCATTTTCCGATTTCATAATCTAGAATACATTCTCATATTTTTTAATTACAAATTCCAAATTTTTGAATTATGTAATCTAGATTACGTAATTCAATATATATTTTCACCTTACATAATCCAGAAATATATTTTAAATCGTACAATTTATAATAAATATTTAAATTTTGTATTTTGGAATACATTTTTTAATTCTAGATTGCATGTCGAAGATAAACTTTTGAGTTATGAATTCAGAATATTTCCAACATGCGGATAATTGGACTTTTCACCGTATGAAGGTACTAAAAGAAATATCCGGTTTCTGAGTCAAAACTTGGACTTGAGTGACGCACAGGAAGCCCAGATTATTGTTGTGGACCTTTTAGTTTTATTATGTAACCCACAAATGATATAATCAAGATCAACATTATTATTAAGCTTAAATATACATTTGATTTCTATTTTTATTGATTTTATTCAATCTGGTCCTATTTTCATTTTATATTAAATTAGGTCCTCATTTTCGTCAAATTGTGGTCAATTTAGTTCTTTTTACTAACGATGTTTAAATAGTTAACGTTTTTAACAGTACATGCCACGTGTCAGCTCCTGCTTTTTTTTATTTTTTTTTTATTTTTTTTAATTTCAAAAAAAGTGTCCACGTGTCAAGTTACAATTGTGCCACGTGTCAATGCTAGTGCCACATGTCAGTTTGTAGTTGTATTATTTATTTTTGTTCAATTTAGTCCCAATATTCGTTATTTTTGTTCAATTCAGTCCCTATATTCGTTATTTTTGTTTAATTTAGATCCAAATTTTGGTAAATAGAAGCATTTAATTTTTAAAATTGACATTATTATTAGTTATTTTTTAAATTTAATTATAAATTATAATATTTAATTATTAATTGAATATAATTCTTAGATTCAATTTTTAAATAGAATATAATTATTTAAATATTATTAAAATATAACTATTAAAATTTTAAAAATATATATTAACATTTGTAAAATTCACATTTAAATTTAAAATATTTAATATTTTTATTGCATTTTAGATATTAAAATCTAAAATATTTTATATGTAAATGTTAATTTTACAAATACTAGTTTATTTTTCTAAAATATTTTGAATATTTAAAATATTTTTATATATCAATTTTAAAAATATTTTAGAATATAAATATTAGAAAAAAAATTAATAATTATATTCTTATAATATTTTACATAATTATATTCTTTTAGTAATTAAATATAAGAATTTATTCAATTTATAATTAAATTTAATAATTTATAATTGAATTTAAAAAATAATAAATTCAAAAGTCAATTTTAGAAAAGATATTAATATAATTTTTATAAAAGATATTAAATTTAATGTCAATTTGAAAGGGACAAAATTGATTTATTTTAACAAAAATTGAGACTAAATTGAACAAAAATAACGAATATAGGGACTAAATTGAACAAAAAAAAATAATACTACCACAAACTGACACGTGGCACTAGGATTGACACGTGGCATTAGGATTGACATGTGGCACAATTGTGACTTGACACGTGGACCATCTTTTTGAAATTAAAAAAATTAAAAAAATTAAAAAAATTAAAAAAATTAAAAAAATTAAAAAAAATTAAAAAAAACCAGGAGCTGACACGTGTTAACTATTTAAACACCGTTAGTCAAAAGGACCAAATTGACCACAATTTGACGAAAATGAGAACTTAATTGAACATAAAACGAAAATAGGGACCAAATTGAATAAAATCAACAAAAATAGGGATCAAATGTATATTTAAGCCGTATTAATACTAGCAAAAAGACTTGTCATGCATGTGTTGACATTTTTTAATTTTTATAAAATTTTAAGTTAAGATTAATAAGAAATTTAAGTTAAAATAGTTATTAATTGCAAATTTAAAAAAATAAAATAAGTACGCAAAAGAAATTTTTAAAATAACTGATAAAGATAAAATAAGTTTTTAGAATAATAGTTAAAAAAATTATTTATAAAATAATTAATTTTTAAAATAATAATTAGAGATAAAATTGAAATAATAAAACGTAGACACAAAAGAAAATATTTTTGTATATATATTGTTATAGATGTATACTATGGGAGCTTTTATAATGAATTTGAATTTTTTCTGGATTTTCCTATATTTTTCTTTGACTTCAAAATACATTATTTTGAAATTTTAAAATACCAGCGGTGTATATAATGTTCAGAGGACAACACAATCTGCACTCCTTTTTTTAACTTCCAACCCTATAAAATTCTTTAGCACTTTCTATTCTTTCTGGAATCAGTTTTCTGAAATGTAAAAAACACATTCTAAAAAGTCCAATCCAGATTGAAAGCGACTCGTTTAAGAATTTTATGGGCTAAAAAATAAATACGTTACTAAGTGCCAAGACCAATAACACTGAAAACTGTGAAAAGTGAAAATATAGGTTCAAGAAAAGAGCTATTATTGATTGACAGTTTTTTAACAAAAATTTTGACATACTTTCTTATTTAGGTAAAAAAATATTATTTTATTATTTTATTTTAATTAAAAAATAAAAATTTAAGTTTGTTAATTCCTTTTTCAGAAACTTTGTTAACTTTGTAAAAAAAAAAACTGTCAATAGGTAATTTTCCTCAAGAAAATATTTAAATAGCATCAAGTTACGAGAGAAATAAATTAAGAGAAAATTTTCATAACACAGATATTTACATTTCATGTAAAAAAATCAGTTTAAATATTATCTAGGTCCTGTGTTATTATTATCTACAACCTGGGTCTCGTGGCCTCAGACGCCATTAATAATGATAAATGGAGATGGAAACATATACATGACAATGGAGTAAGCTAGAGTGGATTTCACACTGTCATCTGGTTGCATTATTGAATCTAATTCTCAATAGATAATTTGCTAGAGAAGTTTGAGAATCAAACAAAACTAATGCATGAAATGGCAGTAGACTAGGTTAGAGTTGCAGTGAGTGAATGAAAGAAAGTCCCTACTCTCATGATGAAATGCATTTGGGTGTTTTCTTTAAGTGAATGTTGACAGAAACTTACATGAGAAGAAGATAAAATATGGTGATTTCAAATAACTGGGCCTACCAAAAAAGAGATGGTAAGACTTGATAAAACGAAAATTTGGCAAGCAAGCCAAGTGCCACAATAACACACAATTAAAAACATGTCGACAGTATTTTTTTCATGGTGTAGAAGACCACATGTCGACAATTTTTTTGGGCGCTTTGTTTGTTGTTTCCCCACCTTGCATGCAGTTGAGAACGGAGTAATGGAAAATAAGCCAAAATGGTAGAAGTCAGTTTCCATCTAACCATTTTTCTTTTCCTTCGATTCTGTTGCAATTACATATAGTAATTCTAACCCTATCATGTGTATATAACATACAAGGAAATAAAATCTGAAGCGAGGATTGGTACACGGAGAAGCAGTTCTGTGGCGACAAACTGCCCATGGTATCCTTCGATCTAAAGCATGAACTGCTTCTTCACAAATCAAAACAGCCCAAGGAACATTGCTTTTGTTAATGCTAAGAGTTGTATGGTGCTGATGTGGGAATCTTGCGAATCCCTTCTTGAGTGGCAACTGGTTTGTTGGATAATCTACGCTTGTACCGTTTGAGAACAGATGCTAAATTCTCCTTTCCCTTTGGGAAGGCTACATCACCAGCAGCAGTTCCTGTACGACCTTTTCGGCTAGAGATTGCTATCTCCACATCCTTCACCATCTCAAACACCACAGACGCAGTGGTGCATTTTCCGCGGCCTGGTTTTGAAGCAGGTGGCAGCATCCCGTTGGAAGGAGGTGAGCTTGATTTTATCTGGTACGTCATGGGAACTTGAAGGCAAAAGCATGCTGTCATGGGACTACGAGGCTTCGAGAAAGCCAGATCAATTATACCCTGATTCAAGGCCAAAATTTGGCAAATAAGATCAATGAAAAGAACAAAACTTTAGAGAGTAGACTTGACTCTACAAGAGGAAAGATTGTATCTGTAACATTTTATGACAAGCAACAAACAACACTCATTATACATGGATTCTCTATTGACTAGTGCTGATTGCATATAAATATAACATTGGAACAACATCTCCAGGTGAGCAGCCACCAAAGGAAAAGGATATACCCCAGCTAGGAGAATAAATATCAAGTTCTCCATGAGGCATGAAACAACCAATATCTCCACAAATAGAGCACCTGAAACTAAAACGACAGGGTTACTAAAATTATACCTGCAAGCGATTAAGTACATAAGTGTACTTGCCCCACAGCTCTGGTCGGCTCTCCATCAGTGAGAGGTCAAGAACACGGTGGATACACCACACCCCAAAGCTTATAATTATGTCTGCTCTCCATACACATCCATCCCCACAGTTGGGGATTGAGGTCACAGAAAAATTAGACCAATTTGCCTCATTATTCTTCATTGAAGAATAAGACTTCCCATCAGAAGACAAATAGCGACCCTCTCCCATAGGATTTGCCTGATTCATCTCTGTAGTTTCAACTTCAGAGAAAAATTTTTCCCTAGCAGCAACCCGGTCTATCAGATCTTCATCAGCCCCATCATTCTGTTTAAACAGCCAATCAGAACCTTCCAGTTTTAAGAGTTTTAAAATACAACTTCTAAAAGATTGAAGAAGTTTGCCATCTATATCCACAACCGAAGTAGTTTCTTGAGTAATTGCACTAGGTCTATTTCCAACATCTTCTGTTGCAGCATTATGAACTTTATCATCCACCCAAAACTGCTCGAAAGGCTGTCTGGACCAGAGGGATCCAGTGCCCAAACCAGAACTCAACTGGGAAGAAAGTACATTGGTGTAGACTTTTGATGGAGAGAGTACATCGAAGGCTAAAGGAGCTCCTGTCCTTGTTCCGGAATTTGAAAATAATGACTGTTCATGATGAGTCCTACCCGCAGAAGATCTATGGCCACCAACAGAACCATCCCACATAGTACTCTTATCAGATATGTAAGCATCCCTGTGAGGGATGGCATATCCTGAAATGTCTGGCAAACTGTGGTACTTCTTAGCATTAACTGAACCGACTGAATTATCCGTAGGTCCATAACAGGACCTCTCAGATGGCAATTGGCTATTCTTATTAGGGACAGCAATGTTCTGAAAGCCTGGGGGTTGGCTTAAACCTGAACCATTTTGCAACTTTTGCCCCATAGCAAGTGCAATAGAATTCCTGTAGTTGTTTGTATTACTAATAGAATTCCTGTAGTTGTTCATAATACCCATGGAAGGGGATTCCATCAGACCATTTAAGTTATCAGAATTTGTCTCTTTACCAACCTGATTAATATATGATGCAACCTGATAACCATGTACAGTAGGTGGCGGATTATCCCAGGACCCGGATGTAGGTAGATTGCGCACACTGAAATAACGCCTTTCACCAGCACTAAGGAGATTGCGGTTGGAGCTCTGAACATATTCATCCATAAACTGCACGGGATTTGTCCTCACGGAGTGATAACTCCTTCGAGGCTCATAGGAAGGCTCAAAATTACTTTGCATCCTATGCTGCTTGGGAGAGTCATATGGAGCGGAGCTCATCAGAGTTTCCGCTCTACTTCCTGCAGATATCCAGTGCCCAGAATGTTCCTTTCCACATGTATCCATTTTCTGCAAAGCACCAGTGAGTCTTGAATCCACTCCCAGTAAAACATCAAGCTTCTTAGCCTTAGCTTCCTGGGTAAATTGACCATGAAAATCATAAAGCTGCCCCCAGAATTCGTCAAGAATAGCAGCTAGTTGACGTCTTGCACCACGCCCTAAACCTGCTAATCTTGAAAGACTTCCAATGCTATTACCTCCATCATCACTTTTCCCACTAAGACTCCTGAATGATGCTGGGCCATCCGGTGCTGAAGATGGGGCAAGTGAGACCACTTTTGATATTTCTTCAGTTTCCCATGAATCTCCATCATCATCATCCCTTTCGGCATTTGAATCTCCCTCAACTTCTACAGTTTTCTCAACAGGAGCACTAATGTCTGTTTTTAAAGTTTTGGCATCTCCCAAACTAATACCAGAAGTATCAGTACTTGTAGCTGGCACTGCTTCTGATTCTGAAGTGGAAGTTGATTCCTTAACAACAGGTGTTAGGGAGCAAGGAAATGATGTAAATGAATGAGTCTCTCTTACAGTAGTCACTGGAACATCAGGCTCCATAATAGTTTCAGGTAGTTCATGATGAAAACTTGCAACAGGTAATTCTGAGTATTCCAGGGTCCTTGTTAGAGCTGGTGATGGTTCCATCACCTGAACAGATGCATCTCCATGATATCTTGTTTCATTTAAATCTGTTTCCTCGTTATCAATCCGAGGTTCTGGTGTAGCCTGTGGCATGTCCCAGTTCCATGCTTCATCTAATTGAATACTTGCAGATTTTAATGGTGTGGCAGCTAACCAAAGCATCAAACAGAATGATGCAAAAGCAGTGCAAAGAAGAACCGAATAAGAGAGAGAGACACCATTCCCCACGTTCCATCTCAAATTGCCCACCCAATCACTACTACCAAATATCATTTCTACAACAAAGACAATATTCAAGACAAGCATCCCAATAAATATGATCAAGGCCGAAAATTCCACAAATTGAGGGATCTTGTGTACCCCCATTATTGATCTAGATGAGGCTATCCGAAAAAGGGGGATCACAGAAGATGGAAGTTGCAAAGCTACCACAATCTGAGTGAATATAAGTAGTTGATACATCCCTTCAGCTCCTGAACTCCAAACACAGTAAAGGGCGGGCAAAACAGCAATTACTCTAATAGTAGCATAATGAAGCCAACCTGGAATGTCCAATTTTAAGAAATTATGCACAACTACTTCTCCACCAAAACCCCAAGTTAATGCTGTAGTTTGGTTTGCGAAAAACAGAATGAGTAAAAAAGCAAGCATGGCTATTGGACTACGTAACACCTGCAATTAAGAACTTAGAATTAGCTTTATTCAGTGCTTAAGACAGTCGTGGCTTTGTCAGTTGTAAATAAATATCTGGGTGTAGATCAATTTTGAGTGGAAAGGATACCTGTTCCATTGGAGATAATGCGTCCTGAAAAGTAGTTAAAACAAGACCCATACTGTAGAACTCATTTGCTCCAGCATTCATCAGCACATTATTTACCAAATAAAGGCCACTGAAGACACATATGATGGCCAAAAAATGGTTATGACATAAAGCATCCTTAGAAATAGTAGTTGATCCCTGATGCCACTGGAAAAGTAAACAAAATCTCAGATTTGACAAAATAGCAATGGGTATGAAATGGTACATTCAATGCAGTCCTTTACGAAAAAAATACTAGAAGCTGGTTAGATCAGACAAGCTTAAAAATATATGTTCACCCAAGGATTCCTAAAAAAGATCAGGCAAACCAAATGTAACCTGACTTAGCCAAGCATGAGGAAGGAATGTGATCATGCCCTCCCCACTCAACTATTTATACAGGGACATTAAAGATGCTTCTAACACAGGCTAAATTAGAGGAACGTAAAAATTTAGTAGGACATTTGGTGATTCAACTTTATTAAGTTCTTCTAAATCTTATACATGAAAGGATGATTTTCGCATAAGTGACCTCGTCCTAAAAGAGTAAACAGATAAAACAGAATTTTCTGAAATAGAGTAAATTGATCATAGTTGTGATTCCCTTTAATAAATTTACATCAACACTAACTTCATGTCTTCTTTGAGCACAAGATTGATTTAAGATAACAGATCTCTAGCAGTATGTCATGTAGCCATGAAAGACTACTCCCATGTGGCAGGATGCAGACATGTAATTCTTAAGAACAAGCAAACCACACGATGTATACAAATTCAGAAGAACACAACGAAAGGTACAAGCTTGGAAGCATGCTATGGATGTTGATGCTAGAAAAATTAGATATGACAGGAAACAATACCTGTACAATAGAGGAATGAAGGTAGAAGTTGTGAGGCACAAGAGTTGCTCCTAAAAGACTCATCAGCACAAATGCACTCTCCCCACTCAACTTTGTTAATATTCCATTAATGGATAATGGAATGTCTGGTTGATTAATGAGTGTTCCAAGTACAAATGTAAGAAATACAAAACATGACACAAACAGGCCCACGATCTTGGCCTTCTCAATGTCCTAGACAAAGGATATATCGTAAGTGTATTGTGAATCAATAGAAATTGATGAATGATCAAATAATGATACTTACAAGGAAGACAAAAAGAAGGAGATGGAAAACAGCGCCAGTAGCGGTTAAAAAGACACAAGTGAACAAGTCCCACCCAAAAAGAAAATTTAATCCATGTGCCATGCCCAATATCTTGCAAAACAGAAAAAATCACAGGGTCAAGTCGATAAAAGTTCAGCCATGTTAAAGCACAGATAAATCATATTCTTTGCTAAAAAGAGCCAGGCAATATTGAAATGTAATCAAGGGTGAGAAATATTACCAAGTTAAGGTCTAGCATGATCACCGAAAGTTCTGCTTGAACTCCAAGGAGCATACATGTCCAGTTGTCGTACTCATCACTGCAAATCTTTGGCACAAAGAAGGTGGAGCTCCATGAGAAAAAACAGAATAATTTATGCAATTTCTACAAGGGTGTGTATCTGAGTGGTTTGTAGGGACAGAGAAAAGCCAGAAACAACTACCGACTAAGCACTCAACTTAACAAGCAAATGAAAGAAATCCAATATATCTTGACTCAAATAGCGCCGCATAATGTAGTATATAGCACATTGCTATGGACATTCCTTCACTTATTAGTTTCAGGATCGATGAAACGTAAAATAAGTATAATGTCCTTACTTCCAAGTTATATCTAGATGGGTAGAATTAAGATTGAATAGAAATGAACATTAATCAGCATGTTTTTATAAATTTCGGACTGATATGCCAAACAATACACAGCAGGAGGGTAGAAATAAACCGCAATATTCTTTATTTCCCGATTAAATAAAATTAAAAACATAAAAAGAGTGGGAAAATATAAAAAATCTTTCGGGCTCCATTACGTCTTGATAAAGAACCTTCGAAACTTTTACCCTTCCACATCTTATAGTTGCCTATAGTGGAATTGCTTACTTGAGAAGGGTGAAGGACAAATATTAAAAGATCACAAATCCAACAAATTGTTCAAAAACCGTGCAGAACATCTCTTTATTGTTTTGAAGCATCAACACAGAAAGCTTTCAAATCTTACAATTGCACTGCATCAACGGTATAATTATATAAACCCATCGTGTTGAAGGTATAATACCTGAGCAAGATCTTTTCCTGTGACAACACCAATCTTTGCTGATATGTATTGACAGAAGATTGCAGCAAAGTTGAAGATAAGTGCGAAAGCCATCAAATCAAATCCGAATCGTGCACCTCCTTCAACAATTGCCACCCACTTTCCAGGGTCAACATATCCTATTGAAATCAAAAGCATAGGCACAACAGCAGGAAGCGACCGGTGAAGCAAACTGGGAGGGTGATTAGCATTCAATGTCTCTGCTTCCATTTTACTCTTTTAGTACAACGAAGAGTAAGGCTACAGGGAATTAATGATACACGGAGAAACAATGGGAAGTACCAAAACTCAGTGAGCCATAAATTATATTGCTGCTAGTTAAGTATATTACTAGCAAAACATTTACATGCCATTCACCAAGATGTTAAGAGCTTGAAACATTAACCATAATTATCAAGATAAATTAAAGGACAAAGAACTTTCAACTCGCAAATCAGTACACCACAATTGCCACAATTCAACTAACTAGCTTCTCCTCGTATCCCAGCAATCAGCCAATTATGGTCCAACATTAACTGTGATCATCAGACACAAATCTGACTTTATAACTAAAGTCAACCTGCGCACCATTCCAAAATCTCTTCAGCACAACCTTACAAACAATTCCACTCATATCCTTCACACGGTTGAAAGTCAATCCAGTTCATCTCAATCTACTCAAACACCCCTTGAGACTCTCAATGCTAATCCAACAAAGTACCCCCTGATAAACCAACCTACTCAAATCCTGCACCAAATTAACTAACGTCAACAAAATAACCCCCATAAAAGAAATAACAAATACCTCGAAAAACCCATCAGCGCAATGAATATTACCATAAACACAAAGAAGAACGCAAAAAAGATCATTTTATCTTTCTTAAATTTATTTTACAGAGTAAAAAAACAAAAGTAAACGAAAACCACCACAGAAACAAATTGTACTGCATCCAACAGAATTAAAAAATAATAACAATAGTAATAAATTAGATCTTTAGAAGAAAACAAAGCAAAAAAATTATGCTCCAAAACGGTTAAATATATGCTGAGAAGCATAAAAACAGGGCAAAACCCTACTGTGTAGGGTCATATAACAGATAAAAGGGGAAGTGAGAGCGTTGGCGTGGATCTGATGCAGAAGAAACACACGCAGAGGGAGAATAATAAGAAGAAAGAGAAAAGATGAAGAAATAAAGGAAAAAAAAAAGCAGCACGAATTTCGACGATGAATATGATTGAGGGTTTCATGACTCAGAATTTAAAGGACCGTACAGTTCCAGAGTCTGAGAGTCGTTAGGGTTCTGAAATCTTTACCTTTCTCTGATTTTCTTTTCAGCTGCCACAAGTCTCTATCTCAGCTATGCTATTCACTCCTGCAAAGTAGATCTCAAGGGATCATATCATCATTTATATGTACATATAAATACATATATATATATATATATATATATATCTATAATCTATAATATATAATATATAAATAAAACATAATAAATAATAATGTCTTCTAATTTATTGTTTATTAATTTACCATAATAAATGGTGTACTACTAACTTGTGAGAACATGAGAGAGAGAAAAGAGAGAACTCGATTTTCCCGGAAAGAGGAGAGAAAGCGAGGAACGAAAAAGGAAAATTGTGGCATGGGTGAGGAGTTTCAACTTTCAAGCTGTTTCAACTTTCAAGGCCACATTGAAGAGAGAGAAAGTGTGAGTGAAAGAGTGAGTGATGGGAGAAAAGAGAGAAAACTTTCATCTCATAAATAAATGTGTTCCAAAACGCCTCTCCAACAAAGCTATTATCGTTTTTTTATTTATATCTTCTCCTTTTCTGTGCTTTTCATTTCATTCATACTTGTTCACTATTAATCATATTTTAATTTCAAGAAGTATTATAAATTCATGAAATTAATAAAACTGAATAATATGTGGACAATAATGTAAAATTATGTCATAATACAAATACATAATTTTCTTTTCAATTTTATTTTTATTGTTATTATTTATATCATTATGAAACTAAGTAGGAAGTAAGATTAATTCTAATTTATCTTTATAAAATTGATTTACTAAGACAAATTTACCTTTACTTATGTATATCTAATTATATCTCTGATCAGATGAAGAAATTGAGACAGACGAATCCTATATACGTTGAAGGAATTCAATGATGTATTATTTTCAGACAACTGGTGTGATCTTATTTTTATTTTAGTTTACATGGAAATTTTATTAAAAAAACAAAAAAAATACAATATATATATATATATATATAAATATAAATAAATGCAAAATAATAAATTAACACAACGATACTTATTTTGAAAGAGAGTGTATTTTTCACACAAACTTCTATTTTAAAGGAAAAGGAAAAGTTTATATTTGATACAATTTGTGGTGTCTTTAAAGTCTCTTTTTGCAACTTGATTCACTATGTAGAAAGGAGTGAGGTTATAATTTGGAGCTTCTTCATGTTTATCACACGGAAATTGGAACTCAAATATCCTACTTTCTTATAAGTTAAGGATTTCATTATTAATTATTTCATTGGTATGCTTAAAAAAAAGTTCTTAATCAACCAATTTTAGTGCTTTGTACTCGTAACACCATGTATCATGTTGGAACTTGCGTGTGGTGTTTACCCATCCCTATAATGTTAAGCACTTATCATACTTATGTATAAATATGATATACGTACATGTATCTCATACAATAATATATTTATTTCAAAGATAATAATACCGTATATAAAAAAAAACACTTATTTAAAATACAATTAGTATATTATTGTAATTGTAGAAATACAAGTTAAGACAATTTTTCACAGATATTGTAATATAATACAAATTATTATTATTATTATTATTAATTATTATTATTATTAATTATTATTATTATAAAAATTGTTGTTTCATAAATTTAGATACTGTGTTCAAAGTATCTATATCATATATATTTATATATATATATATATATATATATATATATATATATATATATATATATATATATATAATGCCAAAGGTTGAAGTATTCATCAATTAGAGTTTTAGTAGTCATTAATATTTCTTTATTAACACACTTCACTTAAAGTTATTTTATATTCTTGTTGTAGTGTATAATAGATACTTAACATTTAATATTTTGTTATTGAAAATAAATTATTATTTATTTGTCGAAAATAAGATAATTGTCAATATTGAGAATGTGAGTCTAAATTTTATATTGAGTATATATGAGAAAGTTAAACAACATACAAGAAAATCATAAATTATTACTTTAAGATTTTGAGTTGAAAATGATATCAATATAAGTTTGAACTCATATCTGATTATTGTAGTATATTCGTAGTTAATCTTTTTTGAAAGACCCATCAATGATATCATAGTCGATGATTTATCTGGGTGATCATCTTAAAGGAGTGCAATATGACTTTTGTATTAAAAGTTTCCCTGACAAAGGTTTTTAGGAGTTGTATTTGTGTCATGTCATGAAGAATGGCGGTACAAGGTATTTGTGATTAGTTCAAGGAGATGTATCAATGTGAAACTACATAATGTATAACAACATATTATTAATACGATTACAAATTTGGTATCTCTTTAAGCTTACAAGAAAACTCAAGTATCCTTTCCAATGTTCAAACTATCTAGTTTTAACACATATGACAAATCTTTGGGGGAATTGGGTGAATTCAAGATTTACTCAACTTAATGGAAGAACCAAGTTATGTTATTCATCATTGCTAATCATATATGTGCCTAGCTTTCATCTTGTGATCCTCTCATTTCCACTACGAGAGACCTTATCATAAAGTTATCTTGAGATATTTCTTTTCAACACACTTTTATCTTATTAGATGAAAAAAAAAATTAGAAAATAATTTATTAGTATAATGAGTTTAAAAGGTTTATAATATATTATTTGGATATTCAAATTTATGATTTAAAAAAAATTATTTGATCATTTAAAATTAGATAATTTTAAATTTTATTGAAAAACAAGGATATGAAATTCTTAATACTTTCTTTTCTTTCAAATTTATGGTTTTCTATCTTTTCTTAGAATTACTTTGGTCAGGATATTCTCGACTCAAGTTAATATTGTAATTTGTAAGCATGATTAAGGTCAATGTGTCATATTCTCAATATATTTTCTTTGATGTCATCGTAAATTTCTTTTAAATCAAAATCAATCATGATTAATTTTGTGTAATGATCTTCAAAGATTATAAAACACTAGTATTTTTTTACTTGATGTTAGTTAGATTTTTTGTTGTTGATATCCATAGTATTTTTCAGCAAATATCAAACATGATTATTTTATTAATATTAACACAATTGAGTTGATTTCATGATATTTTTTTCAAAAAAAATGTCAATTAAAACAAAGATCAAAATTACTTCTCAACCAACATTAATCAATATTTTTCTAACTAGTATTAAGAGGATTATTTTTCAATCGAATTAGTGCAAGCTGGGATCTTATTTTCAATGCCAATTATTTATTTTTTTTGGGACAAATGTAAATCAAAGTTTTGTAATCGACATTGACATCTGTTTGTTTAGAGTTTTCTTAATCAATATCTACAAGACTATTTTTTTTTTTTTTTTTTTTTATTTTAAAAAACTAAAAAAAAAAATAATTTTTTTTGGGGTTTTTTTATTTG
>Ga0214544_1001679_pt1 | contig 46541 bp, 40 predicted proteins | sample CNSS3metaG_FD_160074 | JGI IMG/M metagenome (GOLD analysis project Ga0214544, IMG submission 160074) | Root nodule microbial communities from cowpea collected in UCLA plant growth center, Los Angeles, California, USA - CNSS3 | ecosystem: Host-associated > Plants > Roots > Nodule | place: USA...
ATATATATATATATATATATATATATATATATATATATATATATATATATATATATATATATATATATATATATATATATATATATATATATCATTCGATGTATCTTTAAACCATTAAAATAATAACATATGTAATTATAAATTATATTACAATTTTTTTTTTCATTCTTATATTCTTTCTTTTTATTTATTCCACCTCTCGTACAAATTCTCTAATATCTTAGAAAATATTTTAGGAAATAAAAAGGTATATAAAAATGGGTACATAAATCTTTCATTAGTTAAAAGGAAATATATATATATATATATATATATATATATATATATATATATATATATATATAAATTTCTAGAGATATTGAAGTTTTATGTATAAACTGGTTTTACTTTTATAGTACATCTTAGTTTTGTTTTCTAGAGATAGGAGTACTATAAAAACAAAACCAATTTATACATGAAACTCCAATATTTCTAGAAATATTCTCTAACTTTCTTCCTTGATTCTGACTTCAATTCTCATCTTCTTCAAGATCCAAGTACATCTCAATGATCATTGCAGTGAGGGCAATCATTCAAACCAATCATTCTTTTATAGGTTATGCCCAATTTTTGCTTAATTATAGGGTCTTTTGTGTTGTATAGCTATGAACATATGAGCACTTACATGGGATAGTTAGGAAATCCTTATAAAGCATTACCGTCGTGTAATTTCAAATATGCATTTAGATCATTAATCTAGGGTTATATCTATGTCTATAGAAAGCGTTGGAGGGATATAAAAAAGGGTTTTAAGACAATCTTGGTAGTGAGAGCTCAATTTGAGGTGAGGGAAGCTAATTCTCTCATTTTATATGTTGTGAACTTGGATTAGGAGTTTTGCTTTGGTTGGGGAATGATATTGGACTTTGTTTACTGAATCTGTCATATAACATGTAAATTAAGTGATACTAAATTATGTTGTTTGATTTGTTGGGTGGTTTTAGTATTTTGTGAATGGAAGAATTATAAGTTGAGCAACTGCTCAAATTGGTCCTATTTGAGAAGTGTTTTGCAATAACTATAAAGTAGAAAAGAGTTAGAAGTCCCAATTTGAGCAATTGAGCAAGCTAAATTATGCCAATTCATAACTCTTCTATCATGGCGTTGAGTGCTAACTTCAAAATCTCAAGTTAGTGGGTTTTTTGTTACAAGACGTTGAGCAATAGTTCCTGCCACTGAGCATGCTCAACTTAGAGAGCTCTAGTGGCCTTGATGCTGAATGTTGGTTCTCATTGCTGGTCACTCTCAAGTTAGAGAGCTTTAGGGTTTTCATTGTTGAACACCAATTTGTTTCGTTGAGTGCTCTTTTAATAGTGAGCCTTGTGAGCTTTAGTGTTGAGCGCACCTTGTTATTGATAAGGAAACAAGTGTTGAGTTACGTCTAGAGGAAGATGTTGATGCAACTGTGTAAATATAGTGTAAATATAGGATCTTAGGAGCTATGTTTTAATTTTATCTTTTGAAAAACATTGTAGTTCCTGAAGTTGTAAATGAAAAACATTCTCTACGGTAGTATCGTTATTTTGGATAATTGTGTTCACTTTTTTTTTATATAGAAAAAAATTGAAAAACAAATATGAACACAAAAGAAAGATAGATAAATCGATATGAAAAAACATTTTTTTGGCATCATTCATTTTACTTGGTAAAATATTAATAACGTTCATTAACCTTTTAAATTAAAAAATAAAATAATCAAAATAATAAAAATATATAATTTTTAATTTAGTGGAAAGTGAATTGTCATTATCATGACTAGTGTAAACATATACACGATAGCGTTTGTATATATATATTTTTTAAATATATATATATATATATATATATATATATAATATTATATTACTAAGTTAATATACAAAGTAAATTTATATTTATAAAAGATAAAGTAGAATAAATGGAGAAAGGAAGAGAAAATAACTGTTGATGAATGAGAAAGAAAAAATAACTATTTGGATAGTTTTATAGAAAACATGTAAAAGTAACTATTAAAATAATAAATAATTATATCATAAAGAACAAAGTAGAATAAATGGAGAAAGGAAGATAAAATAAATGTTGATGAATGAAAAAAAGAAAATAACTATTTGGATAGTTTTATAAAAAACATGTAAAAGTAACTGTTAAAATAATAAATAATTATATTATGAAGGGTAAAATAGGAAAAAAAAATTGTAGATACAAAAGTGGAAATCCTCTTTATATATAATTAGCGTAAACAAAATATGCATGATATTATATTAGTATGTCACGATATTATAATGTTATTAAGTTAATATACAAAATAAATTTATATTTATTAAAAACAAAGTGAGATGAATGAAGAACATAATAGAAAGTAACTATTGATGGATAGGAAAAAAAAAGAAGAGAAGATAGTTTTATATAAAACATGTAAAAATAACAGTTTAAAAAAATTTAACAAATAGTTATATTATAAAGGATAAAATTGAAGTTATGAAATATGGACATAAAAGAAAGAATCTTCTTTATATATTATATTATATTATATTATATTATATTATATTATATTATAATATATTATATTATATTATATATATATATATATATATATATATATAAATATATATATATATATATACATATAATTATAGATTATAGATGATAACAAAGACATAACCCATTAAAAGTAGTTTTGAATAAGACGCAAAATTTATTATCTAAAAACAAAATTATTCGCATCTCATTCGGAAAGGAAAAACACAAATCAAACAAAAACACAAAATCATTAACATCTTACATAGATATGTCAAAACGGGTCACTCGCCCCGGCCCGGTCCACCATAGGTTGACCACTTAGTGAGCCAAGTCAACCTAGCTCACTTATTAGCGAGCAAAAAAAAAATTTGAATTTGAGTCGGTTCACCATGGGTTGGTAGGTTAAATGGGTTGACTCACTGACTCAATTAATTAAAAAATAATACAATTTTTTTTCTTCGGTAAAAAAAAACTAAATTATAATTCTGATTAAACTATAAATAAACTTCAATATAATTCAAATACAATATAAAATATGTTAAACACCAAATACTAACCAAAATCGCAAAAATACAAATTACTATCTAACAACAAATTACAAACAACCCAACTAGACCTAAATGCAAAGCCATAATAAAAAACACTTATCTAATTTTTTATCTATAGGTTGATGAGCCAGATTTTTAGTGAACCAAATCAAAAATTATCCGTACTGAAATTTGTAAAACATTTTTGAACCAACTTGGCCAAAACTAACGTTGGACCGGATTAACTCAGATGTTCTAACCCATTTTTATAACACTAATCTTACATAATAAAAGAAACAAAGTTAAAGTTTTTTTTTTCAAAATTTAATGAAAAACATCGATCTTAGAAAATAAACTCACACCAGATTTATTATTATTTATATTTATATATTTGTTATTATTTATTACAAATTATTTTACTATTATTTATTATCATTTATATTTATTATAATTTACTATCATTTACTACAAATAGTTTTATTGTTATTTATTATATTTATTTATATTATTTACTGTTATTTATATTTATTATTATCAATATTACTTATTATGAATCATTTTACTATTATTTTTTATTTATATTTATATTATTTATTATTACTTTATATCATTATTTATTATAATATATTATCATTTATTATGAATAATTTATTATTATTTATTATATTAGTTACTGTTATTATGATTAATATATACCAATATTTATTATGATTTAATTTATTATTAATTATTGTTTATTACAATTCAAATAAAAACACAGTTTTTTAGACCTCTCATTGACTCATGGCAGCGGTTTCAAAATCGGCCATGAACAATATATTACGATTTTAGAAATATCAAACTATTTTCGAGTGTATTCGAGCATGATTTGGAAAAATATAAAAAGGGGAGAATTATCGAAAACAGGAGACACAATAATTATAAATCAATGTAACAAAAAAAAAATGCGTCTATTCCTCGACGCATAATAAATAAGGAAATAGATAAAGTAAAACTCTGTTTAACACACATAAAAAATAAAATTTATCAAAAACATTATCATAAAGAGTATGAGTCAGACAATTAAAAATTCCTATTTTGTGTTTACAAATTTAAAGTGGAGTGCAAATTGTAGAAATTCATAAAAATTTACTTTAGCCGAGAATGTGGGAAAAGCTTGAAATGAATGGTAAGGCAACCTTAGGGTTTAAGAGAGCTCACAGCCCCAAAGGACTGAATTTGGGTTTGGAACAAATCCATTTAAGCAGACTTAAAACAATAAGAATTTAGATTATTATAGATTGATCTCAATTTAAATCTTTTGCCCACTCTTAATTTTAAACAAGAATGAGTCATCAATCTTCCCAAGTTCAATTTTGAAAGAAATAAGCACACAGAAGGGTGAATTGTATAAAGTTAAGCAATATTTTACATCATCTTATCTTCGTAAACATCGTTTTAGGATATGATTACATATAAAAAGTTAATGGTATTATTCTTATTGATATTATTTGCCCAGTATACGTTTCATACGTAGATTACATAACAATTGAAAATTTTAAATTGATTCTAAATATTACTTCATGCTTCTTTGTTATCGGTTACAATAACATTTAATAGCTTCTTAGGTTTAGGTATCGAATGTGACGATGGACTCTCAATGAATTGTGGCCTGTTGATTATGTAGGCTATGTCCGACCTTTTCATTGACAATAACTGAAGAGCACCTATGATGCTTATATATTGATTAGCATTAACTACACTTTTTCCATCATAGAGATTGAGTGGGTTGAGAAGAGGTGGAAATGTAGGGAATGAACCTTCTTTTATATTTTCCATTTCACTAATATGAAAACATGATTTTACATGCTTCATCATCTTTTCTTACTGGAATGTATATATCATTCGTTATAATATCTATCATGCATATGCGTTAATACCTGAAGAAGACAATCATACATTCTTTATAGCAGTCAAACTTTTTGTTCATACACAAATCTCTTCACAATTCGACCCTTCGAGTTTTTCTTTGATATTTGGACAATGATATTTCACAATTAAATTTTGACAACTTTCTTTTACAACATGAGGTGATATCTTTTGAGTGGTTTTAGAATATAGAGAAGTAAGAAAATGGAAAAATGAAAAACCACTTAGCAGATGTCATCTCAGGTTGTAAGAGAAAGTTGTCAAAATTTAGTTATTAAAAAATTATTTTTCTTGATATTTAATGTATATGCTCCTCTTGTTGCACAAATTTCAAGAGTTTAACTCTAATACCAACCAAAATAAATGGTTAAATCTAAAAAGGAAGTAAAGGTTTGAATAAAGCTTTAAAATGCTTTGAAAAATTTTCCCAAGACAGTCTTGTGTGGAGGTTGATAGCAAGTCATTTGATAATTCTAAAATATATTCAAATATTTTCACCATCATTTGATAAAATCAACACGATAAAACCAACAAGGCCTTGTATACAAGTAATGAAAAATAATTTTGAATACTTTAGTTTATATTGGTTTATCACCCTGGTGTAGGTGATATTTAGTTCTCATTTGTCAACTTCAAAGACTCTACTAATCAAATTTGATTACAAGTATTATCACTTTTGACTTACATATCACTATATAAAGTCACTTCAAGTTATTTGTTTGTCTTCTCCTAAGATAAAGAAAGGGAACACCATGCTAGTTCTAATCGAGTACGTAAAGGTTATTTATGACTATAGAACAAAAGTTGTATTAAGGTTTACATGGTAAACAACTTCAAGAGTGGGTACATGAATTTAAACATTTATTATTTTACATAAACATGTTAATTTGGCTCATCCTATAAAACTTAGTCTTGACCCATTGGATTGAGGCAAAAATAACTAACTGGATTAAAAAGTCCTAAAAATTGAAAAAGTACACCGAATCAAAAAGAAGAAGTGTTAAATTATTATTGATTGATTGTCAATCATATAAATCCCTTCTATATTTAGAATTTGTCAATAATATGTTTGTTGTAAATTAGTCATAGACAAGTCACTAAATTAATAGGAGAATGTAGGTCTAGGACCGAAAATCCTTATATATTGATCGTAAATTTTTTGTTTTGAGATATGAAAAAATAAGGGAAATTCCAAACCCTACAACTATGTCTCTGTTAGTGTTTTGTAATAAGAAGATGTAGGAAAGAATATGAGAAGAGGGATGGACTTGAGCAAGAAGGGAAAGTATAAAACTTGGAAGAGAGAATGATAGAATTTTTAAGGGCTCATGGTAAAATTCAAAAATGAAAAAAATAAATATAAAATATTCGTTTGAAATTGAAATAGACGTGATGCCCAAATAGTGTAAGAAAATTTGTAGGTAAAAAAAGTTATATTTCAACTAAAGTTGGCATACTTAAAATAAGGGGGAAAATAGGAAGTATGGACTACATGCCCATGAATGGTCAATATATATAATTTTGTGAACCACTATTTAGACAATCTCAAAACCAGAAGTTGGTATGAGGAGGGGCTTGAAAAAAGGAGGTAACATCTTTATTTTGAAGTTTTTTTTATTATAAAAGCTATGGCCATTTATAAGGGCCTCTATGATATCACGTTTTCCTCCACCTATGTACGTTTTGTGTTATATAGATTCAAAATAGTTAAGAAGGATCGAAGGAAATTATGCTGAGGGGACTTTTTCAATTTTCTTTGGGGACCATGTTCGGGGTGTTTCTCTGTCGGAGGACACAAAATTGTTTACAATGTGCAGGACTTTCCTCTAAGAATGATGTTAACAAAAAAGTCTTTGCTATCCAATCCTCAACGGAGACAAAAAACCCAGAATGATGAATACATATTGTTATAGCTTAATGAAAATATATATCCAATTTACAGGACCACGATTTAAATTATCTATGAAGTTCTATGGTTTCAATTAATTGGATTCCCGCAAAGACGTTTCCGGGAATAAACCGGATATGAAACGAATGTTTGAACTGAGTGTGTATATGATAGAGAGATACTGGGAGATATAGATACATTGTGATTGGACTTCTAACACATAATTATTAATTGAGTTTATATTATTTAAGAATTACATGCTGAATTTATAACGTTATTGTGAATTATGTTTATAATTTCGCTTATTATGCGGGTGTTTGACTAGTTATACAATATGACCCATATATTATTGTTCCAATCTTATGAAAACTTAGTATAACAATTTTTAAACTATGTTTCTTTGCCCCTTTCGCAATTTAAGTTTCCAGACCATATAATAGACAACGACAATTATATATACATTTAAACATTGTTGTATAGAAAACATAAACATGTAATTTTATTTCAAAGTAGTATTTTATATATATCATCCTAGTAAAAGTTAAAAGTTAAAAAGAATAGAAATGTAGAAACACACGATAGATCAAACCAAACTCATGCATAAACAAACAAAAATGAGGCCAAACATATTAAAAAAAACAATAACAGAAGGTACAACATTAAATTTAATAAAATTTCACACATTAACAATCATAAAATTAGTTAAAATATCAGCATATATATTTTCTTGTCTATAAACGTGAAACATTAAAAACCATATCCTACATGTTATTTGAGTACAGACCAGATTAATTTAATTAATTTAATAAATATGGATACTGGGAACTTTTATTACATCTAATGCTGTGGAATAGTATTAGCTTATCAACGGTATTTGACTAGATGGAGAGGACTTGGGGTTTGAGTTATGTGGATGTCATTTGTGTGTTATTTTAATTGTTTATTATTTTAAATAATATGTTTCATCGTGATGAGTGATAATTACTAAAATATTCACAATTAATTAAGTAAACTTATATATATATATATATATATATATATATATATATATATATGTACCTTCTATTTTTTATTTTTTTATAATTATTTAGTTTGTCATGAAACTCATTCGCATCTCCAATATGTTTTTCATTTTATCTTTTATTTATTGTACATTTTGTTAGAAATATTTTAATATAATTTAAAAAAATAAATAATTAAAATAAAAAACTTACTGTTACTCATGTTTTTATAGATCTTTAATTTATGGGTTAATGTTTTTAATGGCTAACGGCTATATTCTTATTACTATTTACTTCTTTGTCTCTCTTTTCTACCTATAAATACCACCTAGGTGCATGGGGAAAGACACAACAACAAAGACAACAAACAAACAAACACCAGAGTCATTCTTAAAAGTGTTATTCTTTTCTTCTTTATATTATCTTTAAGACAGTGGTGTTCATAAGGTTCGGAGATCCTTCGCTACACTCGATCGATCTGACGGGTTATTGTATCTTGGGAGAGAAACGCATATGATAAGAAACACATATGATTGTGTATTTTTTTAGCCCTGTGTAGTAGGGGCGTTTTCTTTCTAAGGATAGCGTTATGCGTGCCTCAACCTAGGATATTTCTACTTCTTACCTTTAATCTTTTATTTATTATTGTTATTATAATTGTTGATCTTTGATTAAAATTCATTATTTTATATATTGACTTAGTATTATTATTGGTTTAATAATTATTATTATGTTATTTCATATTTATATTATTATTAGTATTATTTGAGTAATCAATTTTCTAACATATTTTCCTTTCACATGAGAATGTTTAATACTCTCAATTTAAGTGTTTAATATTATAAACCTTTCACTTACTAGGTAATATAAAAAATAAAATTATTTATTTATTATTATTAATTTTTGTTTCATTTGAAGAACTGTTTTGTTTCGCTAAAACAATTTTTGTTATTTCTTAACCATTTTAATCATTGAGTATATGTGTTGATATTTGAAAAGTTTCTTAGATCTCTATATTTTTCATCTCATCATACCCTTAATTATACATTTGTTTTTCTTTGTGCAATTTCTTTCAATAGTCTCTTTAAGAAGACACACATTTGTTAATTCTTTAATATTTTTATTTGATATTTATTTTCATCATGTAGAATATTATTTCGATATATTTTATCTAACTATTTTTTATTTTCTAACTCATTATCAATCATACTGTAATTTTTCACAATAATTGTGTAAATAACTTTTATTTACTACAATATAAAATTTTAATGTAATTGCCATGAATTTTTGTTATCACCATCCAACATATATTGGAGCTCAAAAGATACAAGATCTATGTGAAAATTTTATTATTATGTTTATTATTTGTTCTTTGCGTCATTTTGATCTAGTGATGTATTATAACTTTTATTAGTGTATACAAAATATATTCATTAGAATTTAAAAAATTGAAGTAAACAAACATTTAAAATATATTTTAATTTGAATATTTGTTTCTTTTTATATTTTTTAAAAAATATTTTCAAATTTTATCAACTAGGTTTCCTTAATGTTTGCAAATTTAATAAATGTTTTGGTTCTCATGAAATTTTATTTGGAATTATAATCTAAAATGTAAACCATTATAATTTATTTCAAAGTATTTGATATCAAATAAACAATCATATTCTTAATATTGAATATTTGATAATATTATGTTTCCTTTACCATAATTTTTTATTATTTTATAAAAATTAATTAAAATTAATATTGAAATAGTAAGAAAACATGTATGGGTATGTATGGGTACGAGATTATATCCGTTACCCGGTGGGGATGAGGATGAGACAAAAGTTTGATACCCATTTGGGTATGGTGATGGAATTTTTCTATGGATATGGGTATGAAATAATGAAACCCGTCCCCACCCATCCCGTTACCATCCCTAGTTGGAGCAAAGAAGAGCATTAGTGGATCAATTTTTAGCAGGATTTCCAAGTTAGTGGAGTTTCAACTGTTCTTTAATTTTAGCTATATAACTAGTAGACTAACCCGTGCGTACCCACGAGTTGTATTTTTTTTTTTATTTTGTATATTAAAATAATAGAGTAGTGAAAATATTATGTAATGAAATATCATGAAAATTAGGTTATATTGTTGTAAATGTTGTTATTAAAATAATGAAGTAATAAATCTAAGTGATGTAATAATAATTTCAGTTTTAAATATAATAAATATAATTGATATCACAATATGGTGCAGTTAATTGATTTTACGAAATTATTATAAAAGTCTTATGCGTGTATGCACATTTTTCTTTTTCTTTTTTTTATTTCAAATCTTTTTAGAATAATAATATAATTGTTATTATATTTATAACTATTAAAAATACTAATAATAATATTAATATAAATTATAAACTATAAATATTTTAAAAAATTAAAAATCTATTTAGCAAAAAGTATTTAGTATAATAATGTTTTTTATAATTAAAAAGAACACTTATAATAATAACACCACTATGAATAGTAATAATGATAATAAAAATAATAATAATACCAATAATAAAAAACTATTGATAATAATAATAATGTTTATGTTATAAATATTAATGTCAATTCTAATACTAAGACTAATGTTAACAATAATAATCTATAATTATATATAAAGATATACATCAATAATAAAAAAATAAAAACAAATAAAAAGGACAACTAATTGAAATATGATCACATAGTAAATAAAATAAAAATGTGTATGTAACTATACTACTACTAATAATAATAATACCATTATAATAATATCTGGTCCCGTAGTGATAAAAATAATAATAATACAATAACTAAATATATAAAGAGATATAATTTTTTTTGTGTCCTCTTTTATTTTTACAATTTTATTCTCTTACTTATTATTTGTTAAATTTAAATAATTATTAATAATAAATATAGAGCTAAAATGAACAAATAATAATAATAATAATAATTAATAATAATAATAATAATAACGCTATAATAATATCGCGTAGTGATAAAAGTAAAAATAATAATAATGCAATTATATATATAAAGAGATAAACATCTTTGGTACCTTTTTTGTTTTTTCAATTTTATCCTCTTAATTATTATATTTTAAATTTAAATAATTATTTATAATAAAAAAATATTTTTCAGTTTTATTATTTTACTAGTAACTATTTTTTTGAATTGAAATAATTGTTCCAATATAAAGATAAATGAACAACAAAACAAATAAAAAAGGCAAGTAATTAAAATATGATCCCTACATAGTAAATAAAGGTAAAATGTATATCTAACCATAATAATGAAAATAATCATAATAATAACTATTATAATAATTATAGTTCTTAATAATAATAGTAATAATAAAAATAGTAATATAATAATAGAAATAATTATAGTTAATAATAATGATAATAATACTCATAGTTAGTAGTAATAATGATCATAATAATTATAGTTGATAATAATAATGATAACAATAATTATAGTTGATAATAATAATGATAACAATAATTATAGTTAATAATAATAATTGTAATTATAGTTAGAACTGATAATAATAACTATAGTTATAATTGATAATAATAATAATATAAAAATAAAATAATGAATATCATGAAAATTAGGTTATATTGTTGTAAAGGTTAGGGTTGTCAAAACGGGTATCGCGTCCAGGTCCGACCCGACCCACCATGAGTTGGCCATTTAGTGAGCCAATTCAATCCGGCACAATTATTAGTGATCCAAAAAAATTTGAACCCGGCCCGGCCCACCATAGGTTGGTGGGTTAAACAGGTTAACTCATTGACTCACTTAATTAAAAAATATATATATTTTTTCTTCAGTCTCAAAAAATCTAAATTACAATTTTGATTAAAATCTAAATAAACTTCAATGCAATCCAAAAATACTTTAAACTCCAATTACAAACCAAAATCACAAAAATACAAATTATCAATGTGTTGGCTAAAAAAAACAACCTAATCCAACCCAAATTCAAAGTCCAACATAATTAAAAACACTTGTGTGACCAACCCGACTCACCACAGGTTCAACCTGAGTGAGCCGGATTCTAGGTGGAAGGGTAAAAAATTAATTCGTATTGAAATTTGTAAAAGAAAAAATAAACTCAACCAGGCCAAGACCCGTGGTGGACCGGGTTGGCTCGTGGGTTCAATTCATTTTGAGAACTCTAGTAAATGTTATTATTAAAGTAATGAAGTTGTAAATATGATGCAATTAAATGATTTTACGAAATAATTATAATAGTCTATGACATGCGCATGTACGCATAACTTATTTTTATTTTTTATTTTAAATCTTTTTAGAATATTAATATAATTGTTATTGTATTTATTTAACCATTAAAAAGACTAATAATAATATTAATATAAATTATAAATTATAAAAACTTTAAAAGATTAAAAATCTCTTTTGCAAAAGTATTTAGTATAACAACAATTTTTATAATTAAAAAAACACTTATAATAATAACACCATTATGAATAGTAATAATAATTAAAAAAATATACATGTTCCTACAGAGAACAAACAAGATAAGTTAGGCACAAGTGTCACCTTACCCATGTAGTCCGCTATCTCCTCAATTGGCCTCTTCCCGGTTGGTACATGTCGGTTTGGACCCAAGAGGGGTTACCTACATAAGGGACTCCGAAGCTCAAGTGAGTCAAAACTCTTAAAAGGTCAAATCAGTGATTAATGAATGCGTACCTTTAATTAATGGGGTCCACGTGTATTTATAGAGTATTAATTATGTCTGGTTATGGCATGGGCCGGGCTTTGGTTTGGGCCTCAGTTTGGGCTGTAAGTGGGCCTGGGCCTTGGCCCAGGCCCTTAGTTCGACTATTGTGGACTCATTGGATGGCAGAAGGGATTTCATTTTGCTAAGTCTTTAGGAGCGGTCTGATCCGTTTACTTCTCAACTTGTCGGATGTCGTCCTTGCCCACACTGTCCTAGGTTGGCCGTTTTGTTGTTAGTTTAGCCTTCGTTCAGTTACAAGTTTAAGTCCATGCCGACCCAAGTCGTGTACTTGGGTTGTTTCCGGCATATATGTAAGGGTTGTCATTTATATGGTTAAGTTGACTAGGTCCAGTACATCAGTCCCCCAGCCTTTGCCGATACGATGTGTCGGTGAAAGATGATATGTATTGATATGCTAGTCGAGATTGGCTAGGTGTGATACACCAGTCCCCCCAGCCTTTAAGTGTGATGAACAATGTTAAGGCTAGAAGAGGTTTGTGACAGGTGAAAAGGCTTGTGGCAGTTGAAAAGGTTTGTGGTAGGTGAAAAGGCGTAAGAAGGCTGACTTAGGGAGGTTTGGCGCCGCCATTTTGGTACTTTGTGATGATTGAAAAGAGTTATGTTTTTGGCGGGAAAGGGTTATGACGCTTGAAATTCGTGTGTATAAATGAAGATGATGTTGGCAGTTCATTCACTCTGTCTCATTTGCAAAAAATTTGTTCGCGTGCGTTTAGAGTTGTCCGATATCTTCTCTTGCTCTTCCGTCATCTTTTTGAAAGAAATCAGGTATGTCTAGTAGTAGCGATAGTTTTTCGTTGTCAGACTCGGGTAGTGAGCGGTCTAGGGATAACGGGAGTAGTCGAGATGATAATAGCGATAGGGAAGAAGTGGGTAGTGTAGGGAGAATCCCAGTGGAGAGGGTGGTTGAAATTAGGGAAGATCCGCCCGAGGAGCTGGCAGAGAGTAATTGGCCGGCGAAGACCGGATATGAATGGGTAGCGGCAGATGTGCGGACTCAACGATCGTTGTTCCGATGGTCGCGTTTATTAAAATCGTGGTTGAATTGTACACCTATTTTCGAAAAGGGGGCGCGAAGGGACATAATTGCTCTAGAGCGGGTTACTACTGTTGAATGCGCGTGCCATGGCCGAGAAGGAGCAGCCGAAGAATTCTTCTATATGTATATCTGCCACTTCTCACAACTGCACATCCGACTACCATTCGACGAATTCACTATGGGAGTGCTGCGATTGTTGAACGTTGCCCCTACTCAGCTTCATCCGAACAGCTGGGCGTACTTGCAAGCTTTCAGATTACTGTGCATGGCGCTGTACTTGAAACCGTCTCCCCGAGCGTTCCTATACTTTTTTGTCACGAGACCGAAGAGTCCGATAACATGGTTGTCGTTAATCAGCCAGCCTGGTTTCAACAAATTGGAGGCCTTCACTCAGTCATTCAAGCATTTCAAAGATTGGTTCTTCAAAGTTATAGTAAAATCGGCTGGTCGGTCACATTTCTATACTGCTGATGGTAATACTAAGTTCCCATTCTTTTGGACCAGCAACCCTTGGAGATATAAGGTGATTTCGAGGGAAGATCTGTCGGTGGGTGAGAAGGATGTGGTGGATACTTTGATGCAATTTAGCGATAAGATGCCCACTAAGGGCTTAGTTAGGGTGTATAATTCAGTTCACCCCATTATTGATATTAAAGGTATTTTTTTGTAACTTTGAGCATTGTTATTGATTGGAGTATTTTGACGATTTGTGTGTTGTGTACTTCAAGGCATATGGCGCAACTTGGCAAGAAGAACTTGACACTTTTCCAAACCCTTCGTAAGGAGAAGGCGGTGAAGGCTATAGCTGCCGGGAACACTGTGGTTCCCAATTTGCAGGATTCTCTAGTAGACGTCCACGTGCATGGAGGTACAAAAAGGAAAGCGGAGTTGCCTATTAGGGCGGGCAAGGGCAAGGACGTGAAGAAAGTGCGAGCTGCTATGATGGGGGCAGGCTCGGCCAGTGGGGTGAAGGGGCTAGAAGCTGGGTTGATTAAGCTTCCGGAAACTACTGTTAGGAAAGATATTGAGATTAATGTGCCGGAATCGCTGATAAATTCAATTAACAATATGGAGCCAAGAGCTTTGGTGAAGGCCATGGTTGAAATTAGTAGCAAGACCTTGCTGCTTAGTCGGTGTGTGGGTTCTTTATACGAACGAGAGCTAAAAGAAGGAAGCCAGACCAAGATGGAAGAGTTGCAGGAGAAAGTTGATAAGCACGATGAAGAGAAGGAAACTTGGGAGAAGGAGAAGGAGAAGTGGGAAGTGGAAAGGAAGAGGCTCGCTATGTGGAGGGTACGATGCCTTGATTCTGAAGAAAAGCTGAAGGGCAGGATTGCAGAGCTTGAGGCCGACTATGACGATATCCAAGAAAAACACGACGGGCTGGAGGGTGATTTAGAGGACTTAAAGAGCTGCATAATTCAAGAACACATCAATGGCTTTTAGAAGGGGGTTCGTCAAGCGTCAATTTTTATGAGAATGTGGACGGTAATGACGCTAGGTTTGATGTCAATAAAGATGTCGTTGATGGTGTGCTTATAGACGAGGCGGAATCTAGCCCAGAAGGGGATGGGGTGAAGGATGCGGTTGATGCTGATGTTGGTGGTAACGAGGTGGTGACAGAAGAGGCCGAGCAGAAGGAGGCTTAGTGTTTTCAATTTGATATTTCCAATTTGGTTTAATGATTCTAAGTCTATAATAACTCGTACATTGCTTTATTTTGATGTTTGATATGAATGTCAGTTACTTCTTGGTTAATTGCTCGTTCTATTTGTGTATGTATGAGATGTTTGTTTGCGTGCAATATCGTGTGTGAAGGGTGTTCGACTCAGGCCACTTACTTGTGGTAAGGGTGGGGAACTTAAACGAATTAACATCAAGTGAAGGGTGTTCGACCCAGGCCGCTTACTTGTGGTAAGGGTGGGGAACTTAAACAAATTAACATCAAGTTAAGGGTGTTCGACCTAGGCCGCTTACTTGTGGTAAGGGTGGGGAACTTAAACGAATTAACATCAAGTTAAGAGTGTTCGACCCAGGCCGCTTACTTGTGGTAAGGGTGGGAAACTTAAATGAATTAACATCAAGTTAAGGGTGTTCGACCCAGGTCGCTTACTTGTGGTAAGGGTGGGGAAATTAAACGAATTAACATCAAGTTAAGGGTGTTCGACCCAGGCCGCTTACTTGTGGTAAGGGTGGGGAACTTAAACGAATTAACATCAAGTTAGGGGTGTTCGACCCAGGCCGCTTACTTGTGGTAAGGGTGGGGAACTTAAACGAATTAACATCAAATTAAGGGTGTTCGACCCAGGCCGCTTACTTGTGGTAAGGGTGGGGAACTTAAACGAATTAACATCAAGTTAAGGGTGTTCGACCCAGGCCGCTTACTTGTGGTAAGGTTGGGGAACTTAAATGAATTAACATCAAGTTACAGGCCGCTTACTTGTGGTAAAGGTGGGGAACTTAAACGAATGAGAGTAAAAACATAGGAAAGTTGTACAGTTGAGAACCCTTCGTTTTATTTATTGAATATGGGGTGCCTCTTTAAAACCTCCCTGGCCAAAACCCTCCTTAGGGGAAAAAGACCAGGTGAGGAAAAAGAGTACACCCAAGGTTACAAGTGTTCGGCTTACTGCAACATACATTTAACTGAAATAAAGTTTAAGGTGGGATACATTCCAAGTGTTAGGTATCTCTTCCCCAGAGAAATGTTCAAGGCGATAAACTCCTCCTCCTGCGTCTTCACGTATGCGGTATGGGCCGTCCCAGTTGGCGGAGAATTTGCCATCCTTCTTTCTTGCACTACTGGTCATTCTCCATACTAAGTCCCCGATTGCGAACGATCGTGGACATAGGTTTATGTTATACTTTCTGGCAGCTCTTCGTTTGGCATCTAAATTGCGTATCTGGGCTTTTTCTCTGAGTTTGGGTAGGAGGTCGAGATGAGTGGCCATGTTTTGATGGTTGTGGGTTGGGTCGTATAGTTCTCGGCACAGGGATGGTTCGCCAATTTCAACTAGTATCATGGCGTCTGCACCATAAACTAGGCTGAAAGGGGATTCATTTGTTGTTGATTGAGGGGTGCACCTGTAAGCCCATAGCACTTCTACTAACTCTTCGGTCCATCGGCCTTTGGCGCTATCTAATCGTTTGCGCAGTTCCATTAGGATAACCTTATTGGCCGCCTCTGCTTGTCCATTAGTTTGTGGGTGTTCTACAGAACTTGTGATGTGTTTGCTGTCCAGGCAAGTGTAGAATTTGGCTAGCTCCTTATCTATAAATTGTCGGCCATTGTCGATGATGATGGTGTGTGGGACGCCATATCTGCATACAATATCCTTCCAAACAAACTGTTGGACTTGCTGGGCCGTGATAGTGGTTAGTGGTTTGGCTTCTATCCATTTGGTGAAGTAGTCGACGGCTACAATCAGAAATTTCACTTGTCCCTTGCCGGGTGAGAAGGGGCCAACGATATCCATTCCCCATTTTGCGAAGGGCCATGGGGATATTATGTGATGGAGTTGTTCCTACTTCTGATGGATGAGGTTGCCATATTTTTGGCATGGTTTGCACTTTCTGACATAGTCCTAGCAGTCTGCTTTTATGGTCGGCCAGAAGTATCCGGCTCTAAGTACTCTAGTGGCCATGGTACGTGCACCGGAATGGTAGCCGCAAATGCCTTCGTGTAACTCTTTAATAATATACTGTGCTTGCTTTTCCATGACACATTTGAGGAGGGGTTGGCCGTACCCGCGTTTGTAAAGATCATCGCCTATCATGGTATACCTGGCGGCCTTAGCCAGCCAAGTTTTGTCCGCATCCTATGGGGGGTTGCCGGTTTTTAGGTATTGGATATACGGGGTGGTCCAGTTATGGCTTTGGGGAGGAGCGGTGTTGTCCGTTGGGGCGTGGGTTAGGTTTTGACAAGTATGTGTTATGGAGGGTGTAGATAGTGTTTGCTGCAACAGGGATCAGTGTCGACTTTTTAATTTGGTGCTGTCTAATTTGGAGAGGATGTCGGCTCTGATATTGTCGGTTCTTGGGATGTGTTCGATGCGGACTCGCTCAAAGGTGGATTGAATGACTGTTCGGACCAAATGGTAATATTGTAGAAGGATGGGGTCTTTAATCTGGAATTCGTCATTTAGGTGTCCTACAGTAAGCTTGGAGTCAGTTTTGCATGTTAGCGTCCTAACACCTACTTCGCGGGCAAGGAAAAGGCCGGTGAGGATAGCTTCGTATTCGGCCTGGTTGTTTGACATTTTAAAGGCAAAGTGAAGGGATTTTTCGATGAGGATGTTGTTGGGTCCTTCTAACACAATGCCAGCACCAACACCTTTTGGATTTGAGGAACCATCTACATGAAGTGTCCACTGGTCCTCTGTAGGTGTGTGCTGAAGGTCGTTGACAAAATCTAAGAGACATTGAGCTTTAATGGGGCCATGGGGTTCGTAGCAAATGTTGAATTCTGACAGCTCGACGGCCCAGAATGACATTCGTCTGGCTAGATCTGGTTTTTGCAAAATTTTTTGGATTAGGTAGTCGGTTTTGACGGTGATGTTGTGGTTTTGGAAGTATGGACGTAAGCGGCGAGCTGCGTGGACTAAAGACAGGGCCAATTTCTCCACCATTTGATATCTGGTTTCAGGATCCTGCAACGTTCTGCTAACGAAGTAGCCTGGATGCTGCGTGCCTTCTATTTCTTGGAAAAGCGCGACATTGACGGTGTAGTCGGTGGCTGTGATGTATATGAGGAGGGGTTGGCGGGTGTTCGGCTTGTGGAGGATAGGTGGTGAGGTGAGGGTGGTTTTCAGTTTTTGAAAGATTTGTTCACAATCGTCATTCCACGTGAACCGGGTGGATTTCTTTAGGAGTTGGACTATGGGTTGGGTTTGCTCAGCCAGTTTGGGTAGGAAGCGTGAAATGGCTGTGAGGCGGCCTATGAGGCATTGTACGTCTTTGTTGGTAGTGGGACTGCGCATCTCGATAATGGCCTTGCATTTTTCGGGATTGGCTTTTATGCCGCGTTGGGTTAACATAAACCCAAGAAATTTACCTCGGTCGACGCCGAATACACACTTGTCCGGGTTGAGGCGAAGGTTGTATTGGCGTAGCGCGGAGAATACCGCCGCGAGGTCCTCAACATATTGGTGGTGGCTTGTAGACTTGACAACCATGTCGTCAACATAGACTTCAACACATTGTCCCATTAGGTGACTGAAAACCTTGTCCATTAGCCATTGGTAGGTTGCTCCAACGTTCTTAAGACCAAAGGGCATGACTCTGTAGAAGTAGTTGGCATCGTCCGTGATGAAGGCGGTCTTGTTCATGTCAGATGTGGCCATGGGGATTTGGTTGTACCAAGAATATGCATCTAAAAAGTTGAGCACCTTATTCCCTGCCACGCCGTCAACAAGTCGATCGATATTGGGCAAAGGGTAGGCATCACGAGGGCAGGCTTTGTTCAAATCCGTGTAGTCCACACACATCCGCCACTTGTCATGGGCTTTCTTCACCAAGACTACGTTAGAAAGCCAAGTGGTGTACTGAGCTTCTTCTATGAATCTTGCGTTTAGCAATTTGTCAGCCTCGACCTTAGCCGCTAGCCGGCGTTCTTCGCCAAGTTTGCGATTCTTTTAGGAGACGTAGCGGGCTTCTTTGTAAATGGATAGTTTGTGGAATGCTACTAGAGGGTCCACCCCAGGTAGGTTAGCGGCTGACCAGGCGAAAAGGTCTGTGTTGCTGATGAAGATGGATGTGATGATGGCACGCTCGTCAGAGTTCAAACCGGTGCCTAGGTTGATGGTGTGGCCATGGTTGCGGTGGTAACGACAATACTTGGTCATATCAGCGTTAGGAGGTGTGGTGGAGGGATGACTTGTAGGGCTTCATCGAGGATGTGGGAGCGAGCTATGGTAAGAGGGGCATATCTGGTGAAGCGAGGTTGGCGGGGCTCGCGTCGGCGGCTATCAGGGTGGGGAGGTTGCGGAGTAGGGTTGGCGGTGGTGGCTGCATAGTCATTGCAAAATTTGGTATGGAGGGTTTGCATTTTCTCCATGCGGACATAGTCGGCTGCACGCAATTTAAGTTCGTGCATAGAGGCAGGTGGGTGGAGGTAGACATTGTTGGCGAAGTGGCCAGGTTGTAGGGTAAGTGCCATGCACTAGAGGATCATCTCCTGGTTGAGGTGCGGGGTGCGAAGAGCTGCCTTACAGAAGCGATCTATGAACGCTCTGAGTGGTTTGCCTTGTTCCTGTCTAATGCCCAGGAGGGAGATTGTGGTAGTTTGGTGTGGACGGCTTCCAATAAAATGGGTGGAGAACATGTGTGAAAGGACGTCGAAGTTGTCGATGGAGTAAGGCGGAAGGGTTGTGAACCATTCCAGAGTAGGGCCCTTGAGGGTGGTGGGGAAGGCTTTGCAGAAGACTACGTCTTGGGACGTGTACAGGGCGACATGGGTGATGTGACTTTGAGGTGCTCGTCAGGGTCGGTCTCACCAGTATAGCGGTCCAAAGTGAAGGGTTCCCATTGGGCAGGTAGGGGGTGTTGGCGATAAAGTCGGTGAAAGGGTGGTGGCGTCTGGGCTGGAGGGGAGGGAGCAAATGAGGTGGGATGGGATGGTTGATTATAACGAGGAAGGTGGAGGTAAGATTGTGAGGGGGGATGTAGGCTGTTGGGAGGTATTGTGGGTTGTATTGTGGAACATGTGTGGTGTGTAGGGTGGTGGGTATGTTGTAGGGGATCTGGGTGGTAGGGAGGGTAGCGGTAGGGGTTGGGGCTGCGGTATGCCCTGGTTGAGTGGATGGAAAGTGAGTGAGGTGGGTGGAGGGGATGGGTGTTTGTTAGGTGGTGGTGAAGGTATGAGGGGTAGGGTTGTATTCGCTTTCCTCCTCTGTGGGCTGGAAGACTGGGGACCTTGCAGCCTCAGAGGCTTCCTTGGCCTTTCCCTTCAGGGTAGGATCAGCCTCAATCTTTCGCCTAAGGCGAGAGTTCTCTTGCCGCAGCGCCTCCATCTCATCAATGCTGCGTTTCTTCAGATCTGCCAGCTCTTATTGCATCTTCGCTTGGTCGTCCAGGATTGCGGCTAAGTCAGGGTTGATGCTAGCAGGTCCTGAGGGACCAGCATCTGCCTGCTTGTTGACTCCAGCTCTGTTTCGGGTGGAAACCATCTTCAGAGAAAAACGGGTACTAAAGGTGTTCATCTCGTGCCTCACGGTGGGCGCCAATTGTTCCTGCAGAAAACAAACAAGATAAGTTAGGCACAAGCGTCACCTTACCCATGTAGTCCGCTATCTCCTCAATTGGCCTTTTCCCGATTGGTACATGTCGGTTTGGACCCAGGAGGGGTTACCTGCAGAAGGGACTCCGAAGCTCAAGTGAGTCAAAACTCTCAAAAGGTCAAATCAGTGATTAATGAATGCGTACCTTTAATTAATGGGGTCCACGTGTATTTATAGAGTATTAATTATGTCTGGTTATGGCATGGGCTAGGCCTTGGTTTGGGCCTTAGTTTGGGCTGTAAGTGGGCCTGGGCCTTGGCCCAGGCCCTTAGTTTGACGATTGTGGGCTCATTGGATGGCAGGAGGGATTTCATTTTGCTAAGTCTTTAGGAGCGGTCTGATCCGTTTACTTCTCAACTTGTCGGATGTCGTCCTTGCCCGCACACTGTCCTAGGTTGGCCGTTTTGTTGTTAGTTTAGCCTTCGTTCAGTTACGAGTTTAAGTCCATGCCGGCCCAAGTCGTGTACTTGGGTTGTTTCTGACATATATGTAAGGGTTGTCATTTATATGGTTAAGTTGACTAGGTCCAGTACAATACCAATAATAAAAAACTAATGATAATAATAATATTGTTTATGCTATAAATATTAATGTCAATGTTAATACTAAGACTAACGTGAACGATAATAATAATCTATAATTTTATATAAAGATATATATCAACAACAAAACAAATAGAGAGCACCAGTAGTTGAAATGTGATCCCGTAGTAAATAAAATTAAGATGTGTGTTTAAATATAATAATAATAATAATAATATCATTATAATAATGTGATGTATGATAATAATAATAATAATAATAATAATAATAATAATAATAATAATAATGATAATAATACAACAAGTAAATATATAGAGAGATACACATTTTTTGTTGTTTTTACACTTTTATTCTCTTAATTATTACTTTTTAAATGTAAATAATTATTCATAATAAAAAATTATTTGTCAGATTTATCATTTTACTAATTTTAGTAATTATTTTTTTAATTCAAATTATTACACAAATATAAAGATAAAATGAAGAACAAGAAAAATAAAAAGTGTAAATAATTGAGATATGATCCTATAGTAAATAAAAATAAAATGTATGTCTAACTATAATAATAATTATAATAATAATAAAAATAATAAAATAAAATAATAATAATAATAATAATACCACTATAATAATATTGCGTAGTGATATAAATAAAAATAAAAATAATATAACTACATATATAAAGATATAAATATATTTGGTGTCCTTTTTTGTTTTTCAGTTTTATCCTCTTAATTTTTATATTTTAAATTTAAATAATTATTTATAATAAAAAAATCATTTTTTAGTTTTATTATTTTACTAATTTTAGTAACTATTTTTTGAATTGAAATAATTATTCGAATGTAGAGATAAAAACCAATAAAATGTGTATCTAACAATAATTGAAACATGATTCCTATATAGTAAGTAAAAGTAAAATGTGTATTTAACAATAATAATAATAATTATTATTATAATAGCTATAGTTCTTAATAATAATAATAACATAATAATAATAATAGTATATAATAATAAAAATAATTATAGTTAATAAAAATGAAAACAATATTTATAGTTGATAGTAACAATAATAATTAATTATAGTTGATAATAATAACGATAATAACAATTATACTTAACAATAATAATTATAATTATAGTTAGAGTTGATAATAATAATAATAATTATAGTTATATCGATAATAATAATAATGATAAAAATAAAATAATTATAGTATATAATAATATTGATAATAATAATAATAACTATTATATTTATAGTAATAATAATAATAATTATGGATAATAAAATTAATATTAATAATTATAATAATTATGGTGGTTAATAATATAATATTTTTGAAATGTTAATTTTTTAAATTAGATATGATAGTAATTATAATAATATTATAATAATTATAGTTCTTAATTATAATTTTTATTAATGATAATAATAGTAAAAGTAACTATTATTAATTATAGTAATACTAATAATAATAATAATAACAATAATAATAATAATTTTTCTAGTACATCTTTTCTCATATCAATAATATATTACATATTAATATTACTAATAACAATAATAAATTTACTACTAATGTTAATAATACTAATAGTAATAATATATAATAGTAACATATAATAATAATAATAATAATAATAATAATAATATTATTATTATTATTATTATTATTATTATTATTATATTAATATGGGTTATAATTTTACTACTATCACTATAAATAATATTTATAATAATAATATTATTAATAATTAGAAATACTAATACTTGTTATGAGGGGTTCATGATCTGGTTGGAAAGGGGTGCAAGCATGAGGGATGGATTGTATCATCTGTTTTAGCCAATATATGCATAAATTGTATGGGTGTGATTGTTGGACTTGGAATTTTGATGTGCTAATATGTGTAATTGGTAAAGTGGTTATGGAATTGGAAAAGAAATTAGGTTCCCAAGTACACGAAAATTTTGAGTGTCGTTCAGGTTTTATGCGCCGCCTGGTGGGACGTAACCTACCGTCGGGCGATTTATTGGGGAAATTGTGCGGTGTGCATTTTAGATGCGCAGAGAGGGAAACCTTAGTGTTTTGGGAATGATATCTACTTTGCTGTAAACGAGATTGACCACTATGGTGAAAAGGCTTTAGGAAAGGGACAAATGTTAGATATGGGGTTTTATATTTTGGCTAAAATGAGTATAACATGTGCTAAGGGGAATAAAAGAGAGTAATAGGGGTTATGTTATTTTGACAATGGTATGGTAACATGGTCTGTTTGGGTATTATATGTATGCGCAAGTTGTGGATGTGTTAGGAATTCACATGGTATGCTTTACTTGGTCAAATAAATTGTGTAATGAATTCATAATGCATGTGAGTGTGTGGACTATGTATCAATCATGTTATTATGATTGGATAAACATTTTGGGTGATGATTGATTTATGTTGGGTGTTGGGTTCCTTGGAACCAGTTCCAAAAGGCCAAAAACCAGTAGTGTGACGCTACTGATGTGGTGCGTAGCGTCTCACCCCGTGCCGCCAGGCGATAAAGGGAAATTAGGGAAGCTCTAGGGCGAGTTGCGCTTGGTGGAAGGGGGTGGTTCCGTTATGCGAAAACGGTTTGGCAAAGGAACTAAAAGGTGCGTGGCACCTGCTGCCGTGTGGTTTGCGCCAAGCGGTCTAGAACTAATTTCCGCCACGCGACGTGCATGAAGCGCCAGGTGGTTTCGAGTGTAGAGTTGGATTGCATGGAGGATTCTACCCAGCTTTGGATGGAGGTTTTAAGGCGATGATTTTACTGGGGGCCCAGTTACAAGTGGAGCTTGTATTGGGGTAACACTTGACCATTCGAGGTTGTAGCCTGGTGGTGTTGGAAGTCTAGTGGAGTGTGAGAGATCGTGGCTCGTACGGATGAGTTCCGGAAGATTGCTCCCCTCGATATTAACTAACGAGTTTGGTAGTTTTAGGACAAATACAGACTGCAGTTCGTATTGGGGAATTCCACTTGGTGTTGCAGATTGTAATCCGTAACAAGATTATTCCCACGTGTGGACCCTAGGTGGTGGCCTGTAGTCGGACGGGCGAGTAGACGCTGGTGGCAGTAAGTATCAACCAAAGTAACCATCAAAGGGTGTAGAATCAAGAGGCATCTAGAGGAAGTGGTGAAGTGTGAGGGGTGTTAAATTGTTATTTTATTGTATATTGTAATGTATTTTCTATTCTTTTGACCTCACCCTATGTGTATGTATTTGACGATGATCATATAACTCGTTACATGGGAGCAGATGATGTTGCAGGAGGTGCCGGTGAGACTTAGCATTGGAGCGGGACAACTTGGGATTTTCTTTATTTCTATTGTTCATTCCCACTACCTTTGTAACCTGGAATTATTATTGGTTTTGGATATGTAAAATTTAAGGTTAACTTATGGTTTTGACATTTTGGCATTTATAATTAAAGTTAATTTTTTTCTCGTGTTTTGGGAAGATGTGTTAAATAAATGCAGTTTTTATGTTTTTATTTTTTAATTTTATTAAATAAGTAATATCCGACTAGGATGTTACACACTTCAACCATCTACCCCTCAAACCCTAATAAGAAACAAGTAATTTATTAGAAAAAGCCTAAATGATTATCATAGAATATAACCTTAGACTCCTTTCACAAAATACTAAACTACAATATTTAATTAGTAGGAATGACAAATAAACCCGTCCCGTGGGTATTGTTCGAATTCATCCTCGTCTTGACGAAGAATCTCCATAATGACTGGATATGGGTATGAGTATAGGAAATACCCGACTTTTTGAATTGACTGTGGAGATGGGGATGTACATATCCACCCTATCCCTATCCCTATCCCCATCCCAATACCCGCCATATCCTTATTCTTATTTAAATTATTAAAATACTCATTATCTATTAGGTAGAAAATGAGCGCATTTCGTCAACCTGTCTACAATCACCCAGATCGAGTCATGCCCTTTCATTGACCACGACAAATAAGTTACAAAATCCATGGAGATGTCGTCCCATTTCCATTGAGGAATATCTAGAGGCTCTAACATTCCACCCAACTTTTGGTGTTCAATCTTTGCCTTTTGGCACACCAAGCAAGATGCCACATATTTTGCCACACCAAGCAAGATGCCACATAGTTTGCCACATCTGTCTTCATACTAGTCAACCAGAAAGTTGCTTTCAAATCTTTATACATCTTAGTCATACCAGGATATATGTTAAGACGACTCTTATGACCTTTTTCTAGAATCTTCTTCCCTTTATCGGTGCCCAACCACCCGACTATTTGTTGAAAGTTTTGATCCTTACTCTATTACACTCGAATCTCCTCTAGGAACTCATTGGTGACTCTCAACATGCCACATCTAATATAATCTGAACTCACCTGTACTTCCAGGTTCATATCTTGCAGCTTCTCAATTAGTTCCAATTCCTTCATCATTAGTGAAGGCATGTGGAGTCATTTTCTACTCAGAGCATCTGCAACAACATTGGCTTTACTAGGATGGTATAAAAGCTCAAAGTCATAATCTTAGGTGTTCCATCCATCTCCCTTGTCTCATGTTCAACTCTTTTTTATCAAACAAGTATTTTAAGCTCTTGTGATCGCTGAACACCTAGAACTATGAACCATACAAATAATGCCTCCATGTCTTGAGAGCAAACACTACTGCAGCTAATTCCAGGTCATGAGTAAGATAGTTCTTTTCATGCACCTTCAACTGTCTCGACGCATAGGCTACTGGCCATTTTTCCTACATTAGCACACAACCCAATCCCTGATATGAAGCATCATAGTACACCTCAAACATCTTGGTCATGTCTGGAATGGCCAACACTGGTGCGATTGTGAATCTTCTCTTCATATCCTCGAAACAGGCTTCACACTCATCTGATAAACTCAATTACAATATCAAAGTTTGATAATATAAAAGTTTACAATTTATTTAAAAAACCATAAAACATAAAAACTCTGAAAACTCTTTTCTCTTGGTCTATCCCCACTCCGTCTCTAAGCCTCACCAGATCCACTTGACCCATCCTCTGCTCACTTGTAACGCAATACACGATCATCGGCAAACACAAGTAGATAGGGTGAGCTAACAGTATAAAACATATACATACAATTCATGAACCATTCACACACATCATAGGAACTACTATCCTTTGATTCCACACAACATGGCCACCACCATGTTACTCGTGTTCTACGTCTTCTGATGAGTACCTCAAGATGTCTTGCTGCCACACCTACTAGCCACAATTGGTAGAGCACGTACGGGAAACCATGACCACACTCCGTAACGCCAGGTGGAGTTCCCAATACGAATAACATTCGTAACGTCCCAAGACTACCAAACTCGTCAGCTTAATACTGAGGAGGGCAATCTAACTGGACCCATCCATACGCGCCACAACACACACATTCACACCGGCAACACTCAGCAACCCAAGCCACAATTCAAGAGTTCCTCGTGTTCATCCGCCATCCCGAGCCACAACTCAAGAGATGTAATTCCGAGCCACAACTCAAGGTATGCAACGCTCACCGCTAGGCGCCACGAGGTCCAACAACCCCTATATTTTTAGCTATTGCCTGGCGGTCCAAACTCCACCACCAGGCGCTACACTAGTACATCGAATTGTATTGGTTTGGGCCTCTCTGATGTGATTTCAAGTCCTTCTCAACCCCTCCATGATATGTCGCATAATTACCAGTCACCTACTTTCCAGTCTATGGTCATGAACTCACCTTTCTTATGTCCTTCTATCATAGACATACTCATTGGTAGATTCATTCTCTTGCCCATACCAATTCCTTAGAACCCATTAAGTGAAAACCATATTATCCAACTCTAGGCCAAATCATAACCTAACTGACCTATCATAGTGTCCAACCATTTAACCAATCTCTACTCCCTTAAAGGTAACATACCAATTATACTGTACCTTAGGATTATATCACTTCTTTCACCGTAGACAACTCCTTATAGCCTCGCAACTCCCACATCAAAATTTTTCCTACAAGTCCTTAAGGTCCTAACTGAATTTAACTTATGCTCCTTGTCATTAATTCAACTTCTCCTAACCAACTCAAAGTCTACTAATTTCACATTGTCATATCTCATGAATTTCTCAAATTCGAATCACCAAGTCCTACATCTGGTAACACTATCGTTGCACCCCTAATTTATTCTACGCCAAATTCCCAACCCTCGGATCGTCCCAAATCACCAAGTGCCACTGACCCGCTTATGGCGTATGGCGGCAATCACGGTACCGCCAGGTGATGCATACACATTCTAGGAAATCCCCAGAATCTTCCTGCACCTAAGAGCTCCAATTTAATCTTCATCACCATTTTTAGCAATTCATTCAATCTTACTACAATTAACTACGTTCCACTGTTAAATTATCATAAAACGAATCTCTATCAATCCAATTTATGTTGCAATTGATTCTAAAACCTAAGATTCCCCAATTATTTGAACCCTAATTCGAGAATATACCGAAATCATCAATTTTTCTCTCATTACCTCATAATTTCACAATTATTCCATTCGATTTGATTAATTAATGATTTTAACACCCTTTCCACTAATAAAAAATAGCCCAGAACCCAAAACAAACCAAGAATCAAGCCAAAATAGCCTGCGTCACTTGGCAGGTGTTCCTCCCCGCCAGGCCCTTCAAACAAAACCCAGAAACTGGGTTACAACACATGCATCGCCTGGTGGTCAGGATTGTGCCGCCAGGCGGTTCCTCTTCAGGAACCTAGAAATGTAGACAAACAACATGAGTCGCCTGGCGATTGTTCTTCGCCCGCCAGGCGGTTTCTGTAAATTTCCAAAAACACGAAATTTAAACAGAACATAAGGTATCCATGTATAATCATACTATATTTATCATGCAATTTATCCTAAATTATAAAAATTAACGAGTAAAAGCTCCCCTAACCTAGTTTCCTTTTGCTTAACTTGTGAGTTCTTGCCTTCTCCCTTGATCACTATGTCACCTAGCACTTCCCCTCAATTTAGCTCTCAGTTACTCTCAATTTTCACAGCATACTCTCCAAATTCGTTCTCTTCTCACTAGGCAACAATGGCATACACATATCCTTTCTTCTCACACAAAATTGGTCTTTTAATGGTGCCTTAATGATAGGTAAATGTTCCAAAATGAAAATTGGTTTAATGTTGATGGTAATTGTCATTCAATAGGTCATTATGAATTGTTTTTCAGCCTCTCTTGGATGCTCCTTGTCACATCAATCAACATTTAATGCCATAAAGGCTCTCACTACCCACATTTATTAATAATTTATTTATTTAATTAATTAAATTTCGCGGATCTTACATCGCTCACCGCTAGGTAATTCCTCTTAGGAATGCAGAAAATCACATAAAGACGGTATTTTGTAAGTACATAATTATCTTGAATAATTTCACTATTTCTTTCTGTTCCGATCGCTTGGAAAAAGCAAGATGTTTCTTTTGTTCTTTTTTCAACAATTTCTGATCTCTAGTAGACCTATCAGTAGGATTCGAACCCAGATGAAGTTCTGACCATCTGTCAGAGAAAAAAGAATGAGTGGCTCTGTATCAATGGAATCTCATCATCCATACATAAAAAATTAATGTGGTATATTCAAATCATAACATATGAACAGTAAAAACTAGTATTTTAATTGAGACTAGAACTCATAAGGAAGAAAATAGATTTATGAATGGAATAAAATATGCAGTATTTATAGACAAAAGTATTCGGTTATTGGGGAAAAATCAATATACTATTAATGTCGAATCGAGATCAACTAGGACAAAAATAAAGCATTGGGTCGAACTCTTCTTTGATGTCAAAGTAATAGCTACGAATGAGTTGCCTAGCGGCCTTGAAGGCCCGCCAGGCGGTTTCTGAAAAATTTCCAGAAACCCAAAATTACGAGAAAATTTAGAAGGAAACATATATTCTCATATCATATATCATACAATATATCAAAAACATGAAATGAGTTCAACTCCCCTAACCTGGATTTCCTTGCTTAATCTTGAGAAATTAAAGCTCCTCTTAGTCAACGATGTCCTCCCTTGACGCTTTCGGCAACAGTTCTCAATTCCTCACAAAAATGCAGTCCATTTTTTCTCTCGAAAGGATTCCCAGAGAATTCCCAAGGTTGCCCTATGTCTTTCTTTCTATTTCTCTTCTCTCTCTTACTCTAAATTCACTTGATTACTCACAATAAATCCAAAAACGAAAATTGACATTAAACTAGTGTTTAATTGCGATTCAAGGTTCTTTAGTGGCTGTTTTTCCAGCCCCTCTTGAGTGCCCCTTTGTCAGCTAGGGTTTCTCTGCCCTTTCACATTCAAGCCAAAGAGAATTTTGGCAAAAAGAAAGTTTAATTTGGATCTACCAAGGTTTTTACCCATACCCATGACAATGTAAAATCAATGCACAACCATTCAACCAATTCATGTTTCATGATAATTCCTATAATTCTAGGATTATACTTTCACTCATCATGATTAAGCATATTATTAAAATAATAATTAATTAGATAACACATAAATGACATACATAGGACTTGAACCCAAGTCCTCTTAACATAGCCAAGTACTTTCAACCACTTGAGCTAGTACTTTTCCATGTCATATTAATCAACATTTCCTCCACCTTATAAAATTTTCGTCCCCGAAAATTGGACTTACCAGGAAATAGGTGAGGATACAACTTCCTCATGAGATCCTCCATCTCCCACGTCATCTCCTGGGTCGCCTCATCCAAAAGGACTTTCACCGTTCGGATCTACTTTCCTCTGAGTTGCTTGACTTGAGAATCTAAGATTCTCACTGGTCCAACTCCAACTGTTAGATCCTCGCATACTTGAACATCGTCTTCCTCTAGTACATGCGTGGGATCTGCAATGTACTTCCTCAGTTGTGATACATGGAAGACATTGTACAGGTTTTCCAGGTTAGGTGGCAAAGAAATCTTATAAGCTGCTGGTCTAATCCTCCTCGTGATCTGGTACGACCCGATGAATCTATGAGTCAGCTTTCTCGACTTGAGAGATCTCCCAATACCAATTGTCAGTGTAACCTTGAGGAATACATGGTCACTTGCCTCAAACTCAAGCGACCTTCTCCTCTTATCTGCATAAGACTTCTACCTACTCTAAGTTGCCCGCATCTGATCCTATATAACCCTGACTTTTCTGTAAAAGATTTTGGCCCGAGCACCACTGACTCTCCATCTTGTTGCCAACACAACGGTGTCCTGCATCTCCTACCACACAAAGCCTCGTATGGTGCCATACCAATACTGGAATGATAGATATTATTATACGTGAACTCCACCAATGGTAGCATATCACTCTAAGTGCCTAGGTGATCCAACACACAAGTCCTCAACAAGTCCTCCAATGACTATATGGTTCTCTCAGACTGACTATCTGTCTGAGAGTGATAAGTTAAGCTCAATCTCAACTAAGTACCCAATGTTGCCTACAACAATTGCTATAACCTCGATGTGAATCTTGGATCGCGGTCTGACACTATACTCGCTGGCACACTGTGTAACCTGACGACCTCTCTAACATACAAGTCTGTCAGTTTGTCCATAGACATTTTCTAAGTAATTGGTAGAAAGTGCGCACATTTCTTCAATTTGTTTACAATTACCCAGATTGAATCATGAGCCTTCACTGATCTCGGCAGATGTGTTACAAAGTCCATGAAAATGCGTCCCATTTCAATTGAGGGATATCTAGAGGCTCCAACGTAGCACCCGACCTTTGATGTTCAATCTTCGCCTTTTGGCACACCAAACAAGATGCCACATAGTCTGCCATATCTGTCTTCATACCAATCCACCAGAAAGTCGCTTTCAGATCTTTATACATCTTAGTCATACATAGGTGTATGCTAAGATGACTTTTATGCCCTTCCTCTAAGAGCGTCTTCCTCAATGTAGGTTTTTTAGGTACACACTATCTCTCTTTGAAACGTAGAATGGCGTTTGTGCCCATACTAAACTCTCTTCCCTTATTCGTGCCCAACCATCCAATAATCTGCTGTAGTTCTTGATCATTACCCTACTTCACTCGAATCTTCTCCAGAAACTCATTAGTAACTCTCAACATACAACACCGAACGTGGCCTATACCGATATGTAATCCCAAATTCATATCTCGGAGCTTCTCGATCAGCTCTAGCTCCTTCACCATCAATGCCGACATATGCACTCTTTTCCTTCTAAGAGCATCTGCGACAACATTAGCTTTACCTTAATGGTACAACAATTCAAATTCGTAGTCTTTAAGGTATTCCATCCACCTCCTTTGTCGCATATTAAGCTCCTTCTGATAAAACAAGTACTTCAAGCTCTTGTGATCGCTAAAGACTTGGAATTGGGAGCCATACAAGTAGTGCCTCCAGGTTTTGAGGGCAAACACTATTGTAGCTAACTCCATGTCATGCGTCTGATAATTCTTCTCATGCACTTTCAATTGTCTCGACGCATAGGCCACTGGTCTTTTATCCTGCATCAACACACAACCCAAACCCTGGTATGAAGCGTTACAGTACACTTCAAACGTCTTAGTCGTGTCTGGAATAGCTAACACTGGTGCGGTTGTCAACCTTCTCTTCATATCTTCAAAGCAAGCTTTGCATTCATCTATCCAAGAGAAAGGTTGATCCTTTCTAGTGAGTTGTGTCAACGGCTGAACCATCTTGGAGAAGCCCTCCACAAACCTCCTATAGTAGCCTACTAGACCCAAGAAGCTTCGCACCTCTATAACTGTCTGTGGTCTCTCCCACTTCACCACTATTTCAATCTTTGTTGGGTCCACTGCTATTCCTTTGGGCGGATATCACATGACCCAAGAATTGTACCCTTTCTAGCTAGAACTCAAACTTTGATAGCTTCCTATATAGCTTATGCTCTTTGAGAACTACTGACACCATTCTCAGATGATATGCATGCTCTTCCCGATCCTTGGAATAGATAAGAATATCGTCGATAAACACCACGACGAATTTATTCAGATAGGGTCGGAAAATCCTATTCATGTAGTCCATGAATATTGTAGGAGCATTCGTCACTCCAAATGACATCACCACATACTCGTAGTGTCCATAACATGACATTAAGGCTATTTTCTGCACGTCCTGTAGCTTGACTAAGATATGATGATTTCTAGACCTTAAGTCAATCTTAGAGAATATTACTGTCCATCGTCATTGGCCGAATACGTGAAATCATGGATCGAGGTTGTGCTATTATCGGCTACATGGCATCAACCATCTAGTGGATTGCGTTAGCAATCTCGTCCGCTCCCGCGTTATTCCTACGTCGCCTGTTAGCCATAGTTTTAGCACACCACATTTTCAACTGTCCATACCAAACAGCTCTAGTTAAGACTTACACAACCAAAGCTTAATAGTTAATAATAATATAATAGTCTCGCAAGCGAAACACGATAAGCTTACTCCCCATAGACCACAAAATCATTTTGAAAACAAAGCTCTGATACTAATTTAAATAAAATAAAATAGAAATAATAATTAACCATCATTTATTATATTGACTTTTCCCAAAATGCGGGAAAATTTAAAACTTTATTTGATCGTAAAATAACTTAAATCATAATTATAAACTCCATCATAATATCAAAGTCTAGTAATGTAAAAGTTTACAATTTATTCAAAAACATAATAAGCTCTGATAAAAACTTCTCCCAGACTAGCCCCCACTCCGGCTCTATGCCTCACCAGATCCACCTGCAACATCATTTTCTCCCATGTACCATGTACACGATCATCGCCAAGCACAAGCATATAAGGTGAGCTAACAATTAAACAACATATATACATACAAACCCACCAAAGGAATTCTCTCATTTGATTCCATATCACATGGCCACCACCATGTCATCCATGGTCTACGTCTTTAGAAGAATTTCTCAAGATGTCTTGCTGCCACACCTACAAGCCACAACTTGTAGAGCACATGCGAGAAACTAGCTACAGACCATACTCTGTAATGCCAGATGGAGTTCCCAATACGAATATAGTTCGTAATGTCCCAAGACTACCAAACTCGTCAGCCACAAACTAAGGAGGGCAATCTATCTGGACCCATCCGTACGAGCCATAACTCGCACACTCACACTAGCAACACTCGCCAAACTGAGCCACAACTCAAGAGTTCCTCATGTTCATCCGCCATTCCAAGCCACAACTCAAGAGATGCCATTCCGAGCCACAACTCAAGGAATGTCATGTGCCTAACCCTTATCTCGAGCCATAACTTTAGGGATATGTTCCGAGCCACAACTCAAGGAACACCAACAAGCCTACCTACGAGATATCACCAAAGCCTTGTAGACCACACACAAAGCAAGCAAAACACAGTTCTGCCTCTAAAATATCGTCTGGCGCTGCTCCTGAGTAGCCAGGTGCAACACGCTTCCAGACCGTCTAGCGGGGGATATGTGCCGCTAGGCTCCAAGCACCTCTAATCCCATTATCTACAGGTGTCGCTTGGCGCGACGATCCTCACTGCCAGGCACCACACGTTCCAGTGGCCACTGCGAGTGTAACTATCGCCTGACGGGACGATCTCCACCGCCAGGCACTACACCAATACAACGAGTCGTACTGGTTTAGGCCTCTCAGATTTGGTTCCAGTCCTCCTCAGCCCATCAATGATGCATCACATATTTACCAGTCACATAAGTCCCATTTTATGGTCATGAACTCACCTTTCTTATGTCTTATTATCATAAACATACTCATTGATATATTCACTCTCTTAACTATACCAATCCCTTAGAACCACTTAAGTAGAAACCATATTATTCAACTCTAGGCTACAATCACAACCTAATTGACCTATCACAGTGTCTAACCATTACATCAATCTCTACTCCCTTAAAGATAACATACAAATTATACTTTACCTTCGAATTATAACACTTCTTCACCTTAGGAAATTTCCCCTCACAACCCATTCTTAAATTAGATCATGTCTCATCATTCAGTGATGTTCTAGTTTCCAACAACCTCCACTGCACTATCATTATATTCAACTCTTTTAACACAACTTAACCTTTATAATATTTTTTAATCTCACTCCATGTATCACTCACTCTTCCTAATACCATAACCAACATATTTCAACTCTACTTTTACATACCACAAACTAACCCCACACTAGCTTTCCCACTTGTTGCCAACTCAACTGCACCCTCTACTGTTCTGCACCTGTCGCCTAGCGGCTATTCAAGTACTACCAGGCTGTGCATATTATTCTAGAGATTCCCAGAAATTCCTACACTTGCGAATCCTCAACATTTCTCTATTTTCTTTTCCTTGCATATTTCTATCAATTCTCATGTGATTTCACTTATAATTGTAAGAGTTCACAGTCTAAACACATCCATTAACATTTTCCAATGCCATTCAACCACCAATTATTCTCGTAACATAAAAACCCCAAATTCCCAACCCTAAAAGAGCGTTCATAGGAATTTCATCAAATTAACTCCAATGGACAACATAATTTCCTTATTTCTAGCATCCAATAATCAATTCAAAGTTAAGGCTCCCTTCCTTCTCATTCAGAGTCTACTCAGAACACACAAAACATCAAAATTGAGTCAATTTGATTTGACTCGCGTCGCCTGGTGGGTGTTTATCACCGCCAGGAAGTTCATGCTAAAAACCCAAAAACTAGGTTGATCAGAGATATGTCGCCTGGCGGCACGTTTCTTGCCGCCAGGCGGTTCCTCGGAGGAACCCAGAAAATCACATAAAAACATATGAGTCGCTTGACAGCAGTTCTTCGCCCGCCAGGCAGTTTCTTGAAAAATTCTAGAAACACGAATTTTAAATGAAAACAGAGTATAATCATACCATATTATATTGTATATCATGCATTTAATATTAAACATAAATTTATCGAGGCTAAGCTCCCCTAATCTGAGTTCCTTGCTCCAAAAGTACGCAAATCTTTAATCCAAGTTCCTTGCTCCAAAAGTGCGCAAATCTTTGAGTCCTTGATTCCAATTAGCCTTAGCTTGTGATTCCTCCTTCAAGACTCATTCTCAACTCTCACTTCTCCCTTTTTGCACTGTGATTCACTCCCTCAATATGCACAATTGGCAGCCTTAGCAAAAATCCACTCTCTCACCCTTAATTCTCACTAATTTTTTTATCTTAATTAGCAATGAAGGGAGGAAAACGAAAATGTGTATTAAGGCCGAACTTAATTGTTATTCAAAGTTCATTAGTGGCTGTTTTTTCAGCCCCTCTTGGCTGCCCATTGTCAGCTAGGGTTTCCATGCCTTTTCATATTCATGCCAAAACTAATTTTAGCAAAAAGAAAGCTTAATTTGGATCTAGCAAGGTTTGAACCTATAATGATGCCAACGTCAAATCAATGCACAACCAATTGAACCAACTCATGTTTCATGATAATTCTTATAAATATATGATTATATTATCACTCCCCACGTTCAATTATATTGTTAAAATAGTACACAATTAAAATAACACATAAATGGCTTACACAGGACTTGAACCCAATTCCTCTCACATAATCAAGTACTTTCAACCATTTGAGCTAATACTTTTCCATGTTACAATAGTCAATATTTAATGTCATAAAGACTCTCACTACCCGCATTTATTAATTAATTATTTAATTAATTAAATTTCGCGGATCTTACAATGTTTATCATAATATCAAATGTGTACAGACTCTGTTCAACCCCTTCCCCTTCTAGAGCCATTTTGCACCAACAAAGATGAAGCCTTCTTTAAGGTTGTCTCACAGGTTTTTGTCTTTCTTCCAACAAAATCCGGTGCATACACAAAAAATAACTAAGACTTGGAGTATTTGCTAAGGTATCCCTAATTGCCTTCTTATGTTCTCTTATCACTTGGAGCAATTATTGTTCCTTAGCAACTAAATGTAAGTAGATATAATCGTTGGAAACTTATACTCATGCTCTAGATAAGCATGGTTGAGTTGGGAAGGGAGTGACTTTAGCTCCTTTGACTATCGTTGCTTAGTAGATAGTAGTTGTATGGTACTGAGAGGAATTTCTACTTTAGGAAATAAATAAAACAATATCGCGAACACGATTAAAAATCATAGTTAAGCATAAGTGCTTGTTCCCATATTTAAATTACACACATTTCCTGAATAAGATCATTCAATTCACATCACCAAATCAAATAATCTACAAGGTCATCCATAAGTCTACCAAACCTTTTACCGATGTACTAGCTATAGAAGTTGTGTAACCTTACTTATTCCTCGGCTACACAAAATACATGTTACAATGTTCAAAGATAATGTATGAATTTATACATATCATTAAAAATCATAGTGTATAAACGATCCATTAGATCGTCTAGTAAAGCACAATAGATTAGACCATCAGATGAAGCTTAATCAAACTAGACCGTGAGGTAAAGCTTAATCATACTATACCATCTAATGTCTATTAAGGCTAAAATTGTTTTTAATAAATAGTGAGTTGAAGCTCAATTAACCCAATTAGGCAAATTCTAGTTAAAATAATGATTTTAGACTAAATTACATTCCTAAAAAGCTAAGATCAAATGTCCTAAATGTGATTGAAAATGTGATCATTAACGGTAAACTAGAAATGAAAGGAAAGTTAGTTGTTGGAAATGACAATAAACTAATGAAGGACTTGTTGTTGTGGTTGCATGGTTATGCTATATAAGACCATTTAGGCATCGTGATACCATGAAAAAAGTTAAATATGTGGTTTAAATTGATTAATGATGTTACGTGTGTCTCAATGTACACTTCTACTACTCTTAGATTGTTCCAACCCTTGCCTACCTGACCAGATTTGGCAACATTGTAGTGGCAACATATTACAATGGATTTCATAGAAGGGTAACCTAATTCATTTGGGAAAATGTCATTTTTGTTGAGGTGTATAAATATGGTAAAGTTTCTCATTTCACAAAACTAGTATATCCCTACACTAATTAAGGGGATTAGCTCAGTCATTTATAGATACATGAGTGTCCATATTCTATTACTTGTGATATAGACATTGTATTCTTAAGTCAATTTAAACGTGATTATTTTATGATAGAACTGGTATCTTAGGAACACCCTTCATTCTACTTCTTGACTGAATCCCTACTAATTTCTTATAAATGAGACAAGGAACTAGCCCGGGTTGCCCATGCAAGCTTACAACTCACAACTAAGAGATGTTTCTCTCAACCCTTTTCCAACGCAACTAACAACTTTGCTTTCCCTGCCCCAAACCTTCAAACAAACTTATATGTATGTCTGTTACCGTTACAATTCTTAATTGTTTTAACTTTCTATTTTCCACCTCCTTTTGTACACAATACCAAATCTATCAATACCCCTCCCATGAAGTTTCACCTTGTGCTGAAGGTGAAATTCTGGAAATTTCTTAAAGATGTAGGCTGCTAACTCCCAAACTATTTTCCGTGAGGTGAAGATTTTGCCATTGAATTAAAACCTCTATATCACCTTGAGTCATAGTACGAACATCTAATAGTTCTTGTGGAGTAACAACAAACACCAGGTCCTCATTCAATGTCGAAGGTAAGGGCTGAGGTACTGCAGATGGTTGAATGGCTTTTTTCAGCAGTGAGACATGGAAAACCAGGTGTATTCTGCTCTGTGGGGGTAACTCCAATTTGTAAGCACTTGGCCAATGCGATCCATCACCTAATAGGGCCCATAAAATCTCAGACACAATTTCTCATTGGGTCTTCATGCTAGGAATTTATGCCTATAGGGCTGTAGCTTAAGATATACCCAATCTCCCACCTCGTACTCCACTTCTCTTGAGCTTTACACAAATTCAATTTTAATTTGTTCAAAATTTCATCCCTCTCTTGTTGTAATCGGTTGACATTATCCACCTTAGAAGGAATAGTAGTGCCCTTAATAAAGAGAGGATGGTCTCGTCCATATAAGGCTTTGAAAGGAGTCATCTTTGATGAGGCATTATGATTGGTGTTGAACCAAAATTCAGCCCAAGGTAGCCAATGAGGCCATCGTTTAGGCTATGTCCCCATGATGCAACGTAGGTATGTTTCAAGGTAGCGGTTGACTACCTCTGTTTGGCCATCCGTTTGAGGATGGTATGTTGTACTAAACTTTAATTTTGTCCTTACCTGTTGAAACAATTCCCTTCAGAAATTGATCAAGAATAGCTTATCGCAATCTGAGACAATGGTCGAAGGAAATCCATGGAGTTTGACCACCTCCTTAATAAATAATTGGGCTACTTCTATTGCTGTATACAAATGGGCTAAAGGGAAGAAATGAGCATACTTTGTTAATCTATCAACAATCACAACGATAATGTCTTTCCCTTGAGCCTTGGGTAATCCACCTATAAATTCCATGGATATATCTTACCAGACTTGAGTGGGAATGGGTAACGACTACAATAACCCTACAGGAGCCAAGGTTTCTGCTTTATTCCTTTGACAAACCTCACAATTCATGACAAAGTTTTTAATGTCCTTTCTCATGCATTCCCAATACTCCACTCCTGCCACTCGTTTGAATGTTTTAAAATAACCACTATGGCCAACCATGGGAGATTCATGCAAATCTTTGATAATAAGAGGAATGCATGAATACAGCTTGGGTAACACCAACTTTTCTTGATAAAACAAAATGCCCTTCTTCCATTCATACCCTTGGTGAGCCTTGGGATCTAGCAAGAGATCCTGTATGACAGAGATGAGCTTAGGATCTTGCTAGACTTCTTCATTCTAAGTGTCCCATTCATCGGTTTGAAAATTAGATAAAGCTAAGAAATATCCTTTTCTGGATAAGGCGTCAGCCATCGTATTTTCTTTTCCGGGTCTGCAGCAAATCTCAAAATCAATCCCAATTAATTTGGAGGCCCACTTGAATTGCTCTTCTGTTAATAATCACTGGTCATTGAGAAATCTTAGACTCCTCTGATCTGTAATCATGATAAAGTGGCATCACATCAAATAATGCTTCCATTTGTATTTAGCCTAGACCACAACCATCAACTCCCTTTCATAAACTAACTTCTTTTGACCCCTTTCTGACAGCGCTTGACTCCAAAAAGCCAATAGTTTGCCCTCTTGTAACAACACAACTCCCAAACCTTTACTAGAGGCATCTGTTTCAAGTGTGAAATGTTTAGAGAAATCTGGGACTGGTGGATCGGAAGTTGAGATACAACCCCTTTTAATTCCTCAAAAGCCTATTGAGCCTCTTCATTCCAGTGGAACCCATCTTTAGTCAATATTGAGTCAAAGGTTTTGCAGTCCACCCATAGCCTTGGACAAATCTATTATAGTGTCTCGTCAAACATAAAAATGCCCTCAAAGCAGTGACATCCTTAGGTACAAGCCAAGTCCTCAAAGTCTCAACTTTTTTGGAGTCCGCTGCCACTCCTTGACTGGAAATGATGTGGCCCAAGTACTCCAAACTTGGCTCTCCAAAGCTGCCTTTTTTTCTGTTCAGACGCAACTGATGATCCTTTAGGACCTGTAAAACATCCGTTAAGTGTTGAACATGCATTTCCAAGTTGGCATTGTAAACCAGAATATCGTAAAAAAAACAAGCACAAATTTCCTTAAAAGGGGTTTAAGGATGTCATTCATCAAGGTTAGAAGGTAGCTGGGGTGCTAGTAAGCCCAAAGGGCACGACTAAGAACTCGTAGTGTCCTTCATGAGTTCTAAAGGTAGTTTTTCCGATATCGCAATCTTGCATTAAAATTTGGTGCTAACCGGATTTCATATCCAATTTAGAAAATATGGTTGCTCTTGCTAATTCATCCAGTAGTTCCTCAATTACTGGAATATGGAATTTATTAGGAATGATGATCTTGTTCAAGGCTTTGTAATCTACACAAAAACGCCACCCTCCATCCTTCTTCCGTACTAAGATTATCTGGCTTGACTAAGGGCTTATGCTGGGCCTCATAATCCCTGCATGGAGCATGTCTTGCACCAGCATCTTGATCTCATTTTTCTGGTGATGTGAATATTTGTAGGGTCTAAGGTTAGGGATTGTAGCTCCCTGGTGGAGGTGGATAGCATGGTCATGGTCGCGGCTAGGTGGTAATCCCACTAGATCTTGAAAAACTGTCTCATTCAAATATAAGATTTTGAGCAATTCAACAGGAATCTCTAGAGTCTGGTGGACCTCCTTTTCTTCCCCCCATTTAAGCAAATAAAAGGACCCCTCATTTTTCCATTCCTACAGTTAGGGCTGGGCAAAAAAAACTTAACCCTACTGAACTATAGTTAATTGAACTTTATTAAACTAAAATTAACTTGAACCATTAATAGGAAAACTGAATTATACTATTTATTAGTTTAAGTTTTGAAAAACTAAACCCATAACAGTTAACTACTCACATAACTACACTGAACTCTTCCTCTATTCTTCTAGTGTTGTAAGCGGAACTGATTTCTATTGTTGCCACTTGACTCCTGTAACAAAAGTTTTAGCATAAACTAAATATTTTTCTTTTTACAATATTATCCAAATTTATTCTTTATATACCTAACTAAACCACCATCTCAATTACAATAGATTACCACCCGAATTTAGTTATTTAGAATTTGATTTGGTAGACGTGAATTTTAAATGAATTTTTCTTTTTTCTAGTTTAATATTATTACATTTTAATTTTCATACTTTGTAAGAATAATACTTTTTGTTTTCAAAGAAATTGATGTTTGGAAATTGTAATATTATTTCACAAATTGATTTTGGTTAATACATAGTTTAATGTATATTTAATTTACTGTATTGATGTTGTAAACAATTAATTAAGTTGTCAAAGAATAGAATAATTATAGAAGAATATAAATACAAGTATACTCTAGTTTTAAATAAATGAATTCAGCAAAAATAATAATAAACAAGTAATAGTAATATTTTTAAAAGGATGCTTATAAAATAAAGAATTCAAATTTGTTTGCAAAGTAAATATAATAAATAAAAATTAAATTTTATTTATATGAAATTAATGATACACTTATAAATATATATAAATATGTTATATTTAGAAACAAAATTGTAAATATATTATGTTTTTAAGAAAAAATGTAAAAATATAAATTTGTCATATTTTTATATTTAGTTTCGAGTTAATTTTGTTACCTAAAATAAAAATATATAAAATTATAAAATTTAATATATTTTACTAATTTTTAGTTACATAAACTATGTATTAAGATATATTAATATTTTGACATTGGTGTATTGAAATACTATGTTTATTTTAAATAGAATTTCTAAAATACAAAATGTATCATTTGTGTATGATCTTATAGTTTTTTAAACACTTTTAATTATTATTTCATAAAAACTTTTAAATTATAAAAGTTAGATTGTTATAATCATATAGAATAAAATTAGTGCAGTTTGGTTCAAAATAGTACAATTCAGGTTAAAAATAGTGTATTTGAGTCTTGGTGGTAATTACTATGCATTTCAGTTCAATTCAAAAATAGTGCAATTCAATTTAAAAACAGTGCAATTCAATTAATCAATGCAATTCGGTTCAAAAATAGTACAATTCGATTCAAAAATAGTGAAGTTTGTTAAAAATCAGTGCAATTCGATTCAAAAACGATTCAAAAACAGTGTAGTTAAGTTAAAAATTAGTGTAGTTCAGTTCAAAAATAGAGTAGTTCAGTTCAAAAATAGTGTAGTTTAGTTAAAAAATTGTGCAGTTCAGTTCTGATGTAGTGCAGTTCATAAAACAGTTCAGTTTATAATAATTTAGTTCAGTTCATATTATAGTGCAGTACAATTCAGTGCAGTGCAGTTCAGTCTAGTTCATTTTTAAGAAAAATAGTTCAGTTCAGTTCGTTTGTACTTTTCAGTTCAGTGCAGTTCAAGCGAATTGTTTTTTAGTTCACTGCAGTTTTTGGTAGTGCAGTGCAATTTGGTTTATTTTGCCCAGCCCTACCTGCAGTATTGTCTTTAAAGAAGTCTCGAATTTGGATAATGTAGGATCAACTATGATACAATGTTCTATCTCGCCCTTGCCAATAGTTAACCTTAATTGTCCAAAATCTACCTTGAATTCCCCCAAACTCGCTAGCCATTCCAGCCCAAGCACCATGTCAGCTCCACTCAAATCGAAGACAAAAAACTGATGTTGAATCTTTAAGCCTTGCAGATTGAGGAGAAATCATTGACATATTTACCCTGATATTTGACCTTATGACCATCCCGATCTCAACCACGAACGAAGATGTGTCTTCCCGTGTTAACCCACACCTCGAAATCAAGTTGGAGGAAATAAAGTTGTGAGATGCCACACAATCCAACAAGACCACCACCTTCTCTTACCCAATACTGCACCATAATTTTTGATATTTCTTTGTTGTTAACCCTACCATAGTACACAAGGATAATTTCAAGACCTGCTCACTTTCGTCCTTATTATGTGTACTGCCCATTATACTTTCTTGAAAGTCTCCTAACCCTATGATTTCTTCGTTCGTCATTAACAACATATGCAACTGTTTATTTCGGCAAACATGGTTAGGACCGTATTTCTCGTCACACCGAAAACAGAGGCCCTTCTTGATCTATAAGGCCCAATTATATCTGAGCCCTAATGTTTAAGGGCTACCCCAAATTAGTTGGGCCTAGGGCTGGCCCATAGAGAGCCAAAGACCTTAAACCTGCCCTAACCATCTCACTTCACTTCACTTTCAGAAAACAACTACTTTGTTCCTCTCTTTTCTCCCAAAATGTGCTCTACTAGGGTTTAGAGCTTACTCGTACTCAAGTTAGCTCAACCAGCTTCGACTCCACGTAAATTGATTCTTAGCTCATACTAGTTCCTCTATAAGTCTTATTTTCGTGTTTCCGATAGAGGTTCACTATGGTAACCTCGCTTTCATTCTGTGTCGTTCTTCCAATTTGTAAATCTGCTTCTGGAGCAGTGGTGTTCGTGGGATTAGGTGTCAGAGTCGTTTAGCTAGCCCTTTCCAGGTAAGGGAAGCTAGGGTTTTCTATTTCTTGCGACTTTTTGCTCGTTTTACCTCTGCTTTGTGTTTGTATGGATTGGTTGTTGTTGTTGTGTTTAATTGGGAATATGTTAAAGCATGATTTGATTCGGATGTTTGGCCGTTGCACGAGAGAACAATGATGAGCACTAGTTTTCTCACCCAAGCGAGCACGTCTCGCCTAGGCGAGGCTAACAGGCTTCTTGCTCGAGCTGTCTCTTAAGCGACGAATCTCCGTTTTGAGCGAGGTGTAGTCTTGCTCATGCGAGGAGGGCTCGTCTAAGCGAGAAATTACAGGAAGTCACTGTTCCCACTCCTTGAGCTCTCGCCTAGGCGAAGGGAGCTTGCCTGAGCGAGACCCTTCAGCCTAAGCGAGAAGTGGGCAAGAATGTGCGTTTGTTCTGTTTCCATATCTGTTCTTGGATGTTTGCCATATGTTTGGATTGATTTCTCTTTTAAAGCATGAATTGGGTGAATATGTATGAGTAAAATGGTTTATGGTTTGTGATGGATAAGTTTAACATGATTTTGGCCTGTGAAATGTATGTGATGGTTGGTTATGAAAGTGACATGGAATTGGTATGAGCAATAATGTTATATTGATTGATGGAACGTGATGTTGGTGTGGTCAGGACGTAATTCCACGATAGTTTCGTGGTGGTGCCTCATTGGTCAGAGTGTAATTCCATGAATCTCTAGGTGAGATCTCATGGTGGTGCCTCATTGGTCAGGACGTAATTCCACGTTGATTGCGTGGTGGTGCCTCACGGCCAGGACGTAATTCCATGACTCTTGTTAGTGGGAGTTTCGTGGTGGTGTCTCATTATATAATTTAGTAAGGATTCAAGGTAAGGATTGTATCTTGACACTCTAAAGAGTTAGTTAGTCTCACATAGAGCGTATTAACTCAAGTGGTGAGAGTAGTAGGAGGCCTGAAACACTTTAAGGCAAACCTTGTGAGTGGTGGGATGAGACACTTTGACAATTAGCTCGGTAGAGCAGTAGAGGCCACCACAAGTGCAAGCATCTGGTGAATCTGACTAATTATATGTATCCAGATAAGTCATGTCTTGAGTCTTAGTGTATTGGTTGCGAGTCGTCACACGTTTGGTTGATATATGAATCTTTGGCTATCAAGTTGTATGTACTGGTATAATAAATCATTTTCTGCTCTAGCTTACCCTTTATGCTTTTTTTGTGTGTGGGGTGTGTTTTCTTCTTTTGCGATGATCATCAATTCATTTATGTGAGCAGATGCAAGACCTCTCTGTGGTCATCAGGGTGATGGAGGTCCGGTTGCATAGCCTATCTGGACTGGATTCCGCTTATCTGAATTTTCTTTTAGAGCTATGACCCATGTAGCTCAATCTCGGATAGTTTGCCAAAAGGAGCGCCTCGTAATCGCTGACCTACAGTCCTGCTTCCCGCAGAACTAGTGGTCTCCGTATTCGTTCTTTTGCCGTCATTGAAACTGGTCGCCCCGCTTGACCCGTCCATATCTCTTGAAAACTTCTAGTGACCGAATAAGGCTTGTAGACATTATTGACCTTGCCCGTAGTAACCGTTCTCCCCTTTCGAAGATATCCAACTCTTGTCCTCGACCATTTCAGCTTTGAGCATCAACTCAGTTAGATTGCTGGGTTCATACAATTTTACCTCAGCTTTAGTATCCTCCTTCAGCCCATTCAAAAAGATCCCTACCAAATGATCTTGTTCAATTCCTTTCAAAAATCCTGCATACTGCTCAAACTGTTCGATGTATTCTTCCACGGTTCCCCCTTGGGTTAATCCAATCAAAATTTCGAAAGGATTTTTCAACATATGAGGCTGAAATCGACGTACGACTCCCACCATTGGAACCAATTTAGAGCCTTCCCCTCTAGAGTCACCATTACTGCTTCGATTCTTTCCTCATTCGTAACCTCCTTAACCCGAAAATATCTTTCTAATTTGTTTGTCCACCCATATGCTTCATCCCCAGAAAACAGTGGTATATCCAATTTGGGCCAACATGAATGAGACGAGAATTGGTCCTTATCTTCTTCTCTTTGTCGTGCAGTCCGCTCTTTTCTACAGAAGCTTGGGCCAAGAAATTCTCTCCACAAGATAGTTTTTCCACCACAGCTGTCAACCCTTTTATGAGATCTTCCAGCTTTTGAAAACGATCATGGCTTTCATTTTAAGTTCTATCTCGATCTTGAACAATTTCTTGCATCGCCTTTTCAAGCCCTTCCAATCTTGCTTCCATTCTTGTTTTGACCATTCCCTAAAACGCTCCCCACAGAACCCGGATTTTTGGCTCTGAATACCAATTGATAGAACTGCTATCTTAGGAACACCCTTAATTCTATTTCTTGACTGAATCCCTACTAATTTCTTATCAATGAGACAAGGAACTAGCCTGGGTTGCCCACGCAAGCTTACAACTCACAACTCTGAGAGACCTTTCTCTCAGCCTTTTCCCAACGCAACTAACAACTCTGCTTTCCCTCCCCCAAACCCTCAAACAGACTTATATGTATGTCAGTTACCGTTGCAACTCCCAACCGTTTTAACTTTCTGTTTTTCGTCTCCTTTTATACACAATACCAAATCTATAATTTTATGACTTTTCAAAGAGTTCAAATTCAACTAGCTTTCACGTCTAAAAATTTGATAGAGTACTATCCCAAGATTCCATACAAAATGAACATTTATAATTCAAAGGATCTATGACAAGGGCAAGGAGAAAAAAATTGGAAAATCACATATATTCAAGACTTTTGATACTACAAGCAACCACAAATGAAAATTCAAAGGATATGAAGATCATGGCTTGGAACACTCTTGAAGGATAATTGTTAGGAAATTAATTTATATTTTTAAACTTTGGGTTTTCTTTTAGAAAATAAGTTATGTTTTTGGGCTTTGGACTTTCTTTTATAAAGTAGTTTATGTTTTGGTTTGGG